>ERZ808292.22-NODE-22-length-62107-cov-10.765793_pt1 | contig 62107 bp, 94 predicted proteins | sample MGYA00521275_ERZ808292 | MGnify/ENA primary metagenome ERZ808292 (study PRJEB31516, sample SAMN03275613) | gut metagenome | biome: mammalia-associated habitat; material: feces | host: Papio cynocephalus | place: Kenya | collected 2012-07-26 ... | reverse complement strand
GCCCGTGGCCTGCGCCTCAAAGCACTTGATGACCTTGTAGTCGTTCGCCCTCAACTGCTCCTCCAGCTCGGCAATGCGCCATCTCGCCTGCGATGCCTCGCTCGGTGCTGCTGGCTCGTTGTTCTCTGCGTTGTCGGCAATGGTGCGCTTGCACCATTTGCCGCTGTCATCTTGGTATAACTCTTGCATAGTGAGTGTTATAATAAACTTATTCTTATCTCGTTGAATGGAACCCGAAATTGCCAGGGGATTTCCACCGCTGTCGATGTCGTGATGTCGTAGGTGTCGCTTACAGCGCCCACCTTGTATGCGTGACGATATGCATTGTCGGTGTCAATTTTGCATATATATGCCCAGTCATATTCCTCCACATAATGCTCGCTAAAAATGGTAGTGATAATGATTGAGCCGCCACGGCCGCTGTCAAGCGGTGCTGCGTAGTTCTTGCCGTTGCTGAGCGTCAGCTTCGGGCACCAGTTGTTCCAGCCGGTCTTTGTCATAATATCCTGACCGATAAGATCAACCTTTATTGGTTTGCCTTTAAAGTTGTCGGGCAATTTTATGCTTAAATTTTCTTGCGGGTCGCCCGCTCCGTAATGGACAAGCATAAACAGCGTTGGCGCAGCCAGCGTGCCTTTGCCCGCAATCTTGTAGTCCTCAATCGTCAGCACGTTGCCGGATATGGCATTGACGCTCGCGTACTGCAAAGCTCCATTCGTGGTATGCTCGCAGCGGCTTTGCCATAAATCTGTCAATGGCGCTTGCCAGGCGTGATCATCCTTCGTATATCGCACAACCGCAACAAAGTCGCCAACCTCGATGCCAGTCGGCGTGTCTTTGCAGGTTACCTCGCCAGTCTCGTAGTTGAGGGCGGTGATGGCAAATGTCGGGAATTCGTTGTATGGATGCAGCACCAGCGAGCCTGCTCCGCTGCCGTCTGCGCCTTTCGGTCCAGTGTCGCCCTTATCGCCTTTATCCCCCTTGTCGCCCTTGAGGCCGTCAGCCACCAGCAGCATCGTGGCGCTGTCCACGAGCTGCGCACTGCTGCCGCTCGCCTCTGGGTCGGCCGTGAACAGCGCCAACTGCACGCTCGTCGCCCCAGCCAGCGAGTTCGGGTTTACAGCCGCCAGCGTGCTCAGCGTGGCGCTCTTCGTCAGCCCACCCGTGGCATTCCAACTGACCACCACACGCCAGCCGCTCGGCAGCTCCGCAGTCGTGGTGCTCTCGCCCTCCGTCTTCAGCAGCGACAAGGTGATTGCCGTCGTGTCCGCCTTGTACACAAGCGCCCCAGGCAGCAGCCTGTACACCACAGCATCGTTGCCCGGGTCACCCTTCTCGCCGCCCGAGCCAAACTTCTTCCACTTCTGCGCCTCAGTCCAATCGCTGAGGTCGCTGCCTGTGAATTGATAGCTCTCCCATCCGCCGCTCGTCAGCACGCTCAGAACTCGACCGCTTGTGCGCAGCCAGGCGTATTGATTGCCGATGGTGCCGTTGAGGATGGCCTGTAAGGTCGTGGCAGCGCTCAGGCCCAGCAAATTCATAGCGTCCACAATCGGCACGCTGTCAAGGGCGGATTTGACGCCGCCGCTCTGTACCGGGTGAACGCTGCCCTCGGTCGGCTTGGCATCGACCAAAACAATCTTGCTGTAATCAGAGGCGGTCAGCACGCCGGCGCTGCTTGCGCTCGCCACGGGCACGCTGGCGCTCACGGCCTTGCCGTCAACGTTGGTGATGGTGACGGTTACCTCCGATGCCGTAGCAGTTGCCGTGGCACTCTTGAGGCTCTTGCCACTGACGCTGCCTCCGTAGTCGTTGAGGAGGTCGGCGATGGCGACCTTGATTAGCTCTTTGAGCGTCGCATAGGTCACACGCCTGCCGCCGCTCACCTCGATGCTGTCCGTGTCGGCAAGCGAAGTGGTGGCAGTCAACTGCTCGACGGTGACGCTGTTCGTCTCCAGCGACTTCAGCACATCGCTGATTATCGCCTGTTTTTCTTCGTCTGTCATAATCCTATATTTTTCTCTGTTTATTATCTGAAGCCAAATATTTGTCGCCGCTTGTGCGCCGCAGCAACAGGGCGTTGCTCTCCTCGATAGTCGGGTTGAGGCGCTTGACTCTGCGCATCTGCTGCGTGAACACGAAGCTGTCCACGTTGTCGGCTACCTGCGAGACCTCGGGCGTGCTGCTCTCGTTGCGTGCATAGCGCACGCCGTCGACATACACGTACTGGCAGCACATGATGCGGTTGACCATTGAGCCATACCACACAGGCACGCCAATGCCTCCACCTATCGTCAGCGTGCGCACCTCGGCATCGAGCGCATACAAGTCTATCGTGTCGCCGTACTCCGTTGTGAATTGCTCGTTGTCGACGCTGAAACTCGTGCCGCCAGCCTTGAAACCGCCCGGCACCCGGAAGTCGAAAAACCTCTGCATTCCGTTGACGGAAAAAACCGCATCCGTGCGCTGGCGGTTGTCGGCGTTGGCATACTGAAGCAAAACAGTCTGCGCCAGCTCCACCTCATCGGCGGTGATGCGGAAAGGCTCATAAGCCGCCTCTCCATTGACGAGGTGATAGCAGCCTTCGGCCAGCCCTGTTATCTCGGTAAAAAACAACTTCACGCCGCCGCTCATCTCCCACGTAGAGAAGTACAGCGTGTACACCTCATCGCCGCTGTGGTGGTCGCACACGCTCACGGCAGGGGCGCTCTCGCCATTCGTGGCAATGAACTCAACGAGTATGCGGTCGCTCGGTGCGAACAGCTGCATCTGCCTGCTCGCCACCCCGTCGATGCCCTTGCTCTCGTCGAGGAATATCGGTGTGAAAGGTGATAAGAAAATCATACGCTCTCTATCGTCTTAACAATTAATGTGTAGCTCACGGCCTCCGACCGCCCGAGCTTCAACTCTGCTTTTTTTATGTAGCCGCCATAGCGCTTGCCTGAGTGCGTGACGCTCACGATCCCCTCCCAGTTGCCAGGAATGTCCAAATCGCCCGTGGTGAACGAAATCTCGCCGGCTGTGAAAAGGTTGGTTCCGGCGGCTATCTCGACAGGGGCGCCCACGGCCACCTTGTCGATGAGGACGGTGGTGTTGCCCTCAGCCGTGGTGGCGGTGAGGGTCATCGCCTTGCCGTTGGCTACGGCGGCAACATATGACTCGTTGGCAATGGCGCATGCACGAGGCGAAAATTCGCCGTTATACGCCTTGCTGCTCAGCGTGCCGGTAATGGCGGTGCTGTCGTCAATCTCGACATAGTAGCTGCCTTCCCTTTTGACGTGTACGAAAAAAACCTTCTCATCGCTCTTGTCGTCGGTCGTGTCCTGCCCGGCCTTGCGGGCGGTATACTCGATGCCGTAGCAGTCAGCTCTGTATTTCGACTTCAGCTCCAATTTTTTCTCGTCGAGGTTGAAGCCGGTGGTGTAGTAGGTCGTGAAATTGAACTCGTCACGGCCGTTGATGCTGTCGTAGTCTTGCTTGTCGTAGCCGCAATCCACCTCGCTGTACAGCAAGTTGTCCTGGACGCTGTACTGGAAATCGTCCACACTGTCGATGACCTTGACCACCTCGCTGCCGAAGCACTCGCTGCGGTGTAGGAAGCGAAGGCTCTTGCCGTCGATTTTGTAGGTGTAGCCGAAAACTGCCGACATCCAGTTGCAGAACTCAGTGAAGGTGCTGTATATCTTTGCGGCGGTCAAACCTCTGATGCTCTCACCCGGCAGCAGCCTCGTCATTGCGAGCCTCTTGTCATAGTCGCTGAAGCTCACGCTATAATCCTCGCTGCCCGTCATCTCGTTAACGAGGGCCTGGACAAACCACAGCGGCTTGACGACATCGACCCACGACACGCCCACGGCGGCATCCTCCCAGTACACGTGCATATAGCTGCTCTCGAACAGCCACTCTCCGCTCTTGCCGCTCGTCGTTGTCTCAAGCGAGTAGCGGGCCTCCTTGATTGTCTCGGCGAGCACAAACTCCCCGTCGACCTCGATGTTCGGCTTATAATCCTTGGGCATGCCCATCTCGACCAGTTCGTCGCCATCCCACTCATAGAGCACATTGTCTGTCCAGTAGTGCGATGAGCCGTACTGGCTTGTGCCGACAACTCCAAAATCGCCAACGGTCACATCGTCACTGCTCAGCACGTAGTCTTCGAGGTCGTCAAGGGTGCGGAAAAGGCCGCCCTCGGGGTCTCCGCCCAGCAAGTGGCTGCTGAGTGAGTTTGTGGCAAGTTCTGCCAGCTGGCTGTCGCTGGTGGCGTCCTCGGCGAATACGTACAACCCTACCGATTTGTGCGTGTTCTCCTCAAACTCGGCATAGAAATCAGCCGTGAACTGGAAGTGATACACAAGTCTCAGCGGCACGTGATATGCCTTTGAAGTTATGAAGAAGCGGTTGCTCTCGCCGCTGTTCGTCGGTTCAAAGAGGTCGGTGCTGATTAGCTCGGCCTTGTCGTAGGTCATCTCAAGCGGTGTCGGTTTGGCTGCGTTGACACTCTGCTGGCCGCCAACGTTGTAAAGCACGTTGTTGCGGAGGCTGAGGCGCTGAAGCTGGAGTGTCTCGTTATGCGGAAACTTCGTCTTGTCGCTCAACAAGAACGAATACTTCACGCCCTTCTTGGCCTTGATGATGGCGGCGAGGCTGTCATCAACGCTGCTGATGCTCAGTGTCGTGTCGTCATACTCGATGCTCGAAAAATCAAGCGGGCATCTGAACTGCTCGGAGAAGCTCCAGTCGTTATTGATTGTCTCGACTGCGATTTCGGCCTTGGCGTTGAAGCCGTCGGACTCATAGAGCGACAGCAGCAGTTCTTTGGCACTGCCGACGAACTCGAACTGCGAGGTGAAAGAGCGTGTCACGCCGCTGTAGTCCTTGCGCTCCAGCGTGCAAGCCACCTCGTCCCAGTTCTTCACGCACTCGGACGGCACCAAATGGACCTCGTCGCCTATATGGATTTTCAGCCGGCTTATCATATTTACAAAGATAAGCGCAACAGACGCCGGTTGCGCCCATCCGGCAAAATAGCGGTTGGGCTGAGGCGGCAAAAAACCGCCCGCAACGCTTTAAGTTGCAAGTGGTTACACGCAAATTTGCAATAAAATCGATTTTGGCTACTTGACCATATAGCTCTCGCACAGCAGCACATCGCCGTTGATGCAGTCAAAGGGCGCTATGGCCTTATACGTAATTGCCAGGGAGGTCGCTACTGGATTTACAGGCAAGCCCTCCAGTTTGCCCTCCTCGTTGCAGACAATGATAAATCCGTTGCAGAGGTCAATAATCTCAATGTAGCCATTAACCATTTTCTGCAACTCGGCAAGCGAAAAATCCCTGCCGTTTTTGGGCCGCACATCCTTGACGATGCGGTTGTCCGCTGAAATAATCATATTCATAGCTCGCTGAATTTTATTGATGTAACAATCTTGTCAAGCGCTTTGCCACGCTCGGCCTCGGCTCTCAACTCGCCCACGGCGAGCATCAGCCTTGTCGCAAAATCCTCCAAATCCAAGACAGCCGCCTCGCTGTCAGTCGAAGTGTTGAGCCGGTCGGCCACCTTCATAAGGTCGCTGTTCACTGCCGCAATCAGCCTTCCTGTGCGTCCATCGCTCTTCCTCTTGAGCGATGAGTAATATTCGCTCATGCGCATACGGCGATGAAATTTTCAACCTTGAAACTTCTGAAGGCCTGTTTTTTTGTATCGAAATAGCAGACGGTCTTGTAGCTCGGCTCCTTCTTGCCCATTCTCTTGCGTTCGGGAAGGTTGAACAATGTGCCATAGGCAATTCTTGCGCTCCCGTCAACTTTCTCATAGCAGAATTTCACAATGCCGTTGTGCATTTCCTTTTTCAGCCGATAAAGCTGCCACGCTTTTTTCAGCGCCTTGCCCCAAGTGCATTTGAGGCTCTTGAAGATTTCCGTTGCTGTAAACATCACTTTTGCTCTAAAATTTTCCATAACTTGTTGATTTTTAATTGTTTATTTTCTTATTTTCTGATACAAAAATAACGTGTTTCAACAAGTTGTGCAATCGCAAAAGCCTTTATTTTCAGCGAGTTAACTCTTTATAACTCAGCGATTGAACATGGCCCGCAAATAGCGCCTACCGCTGTCAATGCGGTTGTGCACGCCATTGCGGTCAAGGTTCATCAGCACGGCTATCTCTTTGTGCGAGTAGCCCTCTGCCTTGAGCATCACACACTGCACGTTCTTCATCGTGCGCATCAGTTTCCGCACACTCGCAAGGGTCAGCGACCGCTCGGGGTGCCGCTCGCTTGCCAGCGGCTCGGCGCACTTGTCGAGCCGGCACATCTTGACGCAATTCTTGTGGGTCTGCCCGTTAATGCGGAGGTTGCGCATGATGGTGGCGGCATAGGCCCGCAGATTGGGCGTCCTCGCACGATGCTCAAGCAGTTTGCAAATGGTGTCCTGGGCGAGGTCGAGGGCATCGTCCCTGTTGCGGCACAGACCAGTGGCGAGTGCTATCAGCCACGGGTACATCTCAGTCACATCTCGTTCATACTTTTTCATAACTATTCCTCCCGTCGGCTTTCATGTTCTTGCGGTTCAACGCTCTCATGGTCTGGGCGTGCGCTTCCATTCGCTGGGTCAGCTGCATCATGTCAATTCTGTTGGACAGCTCGCACACGGCGAGCAGCAGTTGGTCACATTTCTTTTCAAGTTTACTTTTCATGTGTAGAGTTTTTTTTCTGCGCCAAGGGCGGCGCAGGTGTGTTAAACATCAATCTTTCCGGTTCTCCGAAAGTAATAATTTAGACAACAAAAAAAGGTAAAATGATAATTATTTTACCTTTTTTAGCACTTGTTTATGGTTTAGCCCCACTACTTTTTGCGGCCCATTTGCCTCAGTTTCGCTTTAAGCTGCTCCTCCATCTGACGCCGCATATATGCATATATCTGTGCGTTGATGCTCTTGATGTCGATTTGAAACTTGAAGTAAGTCATCACGGCGGCTATGTCCGACAAAAAAGCGCTTCTCCGCTCCTCGGGCGGTTTCGGCTGCTCCTCATGCGGCTTGGTCTCGCTGCGGCGCTTGAGGTCGAAGTTTATCTCTCTCAACCTGTTGGCCACATCCTTTGCCAGCGCCTCATCGCTGAGGCTTCGGTGACTGAGGCGCAGCTGGTCATAAACCGCCCGCACATCGGCATAGCCACGCAGCGCAATGAGGTTGGCGCACATCTGAAATACGATGGCCTTGGCCTTGAGGTCGTTGTCTCGCTTGGCGCTGTTGAGGCCGCTCTGATACATTGCCGGGGCAACGGCTTTTTGATACTCGAAAATAACAGCCGTGGCGGCACGCTTGGCCTCCTGTTCATCGGCACAATGCAGCGCCGTGTAGTCGCCGCAGTAGATGTCGATGAACTCGGCCAGTGTCAAATCATATAAATGTATCATAGCTTGCTCGCCCTATATGCGTCATACTTGCGGTTGCGGTCGTTAAGGCGCATCTGCTTGCCTATGCCCTTGAGCAATTTGCCATTGCGCTGCATCTCACGCTCAATCGCCTTGTAATCGTTGTTGACAACGACATTTGGCGCTGCGTCGCTGCCGTGGCTGATAGGCTGGAAGTCCATCTTGCGTGCGTAATCGTCAACGCTCGGATATACCTGTGCGCCACGTGGCAGGTCAACGAGGGTGGGGGTGTCGGGCGTCAGCCACATCTTGCCGCCCAGCGTCACCACCTCGGTCTTGTTGCCGTCACCGACCACGGCATAGCCACCCTTGTGCGGCGTGCCCTTGGTGCCCTCTGCATATTGTATCGGCTGAGCCAAAGCCGTTGCCGTCTGCACAGCTCCCATGGCGCCGATGAATGTTGCGAGGCCAACGTTCGGCGGAAACATCGCCAGCGCCCTCATGATGCCCAGGGCCGTTGAGATGCCAATCTGCGAGATGCTGTTCATCTTGTCCAAAATCGCTTGCTTGTATTGCAACTTCCGCTTCTGCTCGGCCAACTCCTTGGTCTTCTCCTCGGTCTTGGCCTGGGCCTCACGCTTGCGCAACTCGGCCTCCTCGGTGGTGATGGCTCCCTGGTTGGCGAGGCTCTCGATGCTGGCCACCTCCTTGTCGTAGCGGTCGCTCTCGGCGTCCTGCAAGTCCTCGATGTGCTGGATTTGGCCGTCAAACACGGCTGAGAAGAGCGCCGATACGTTGCTGCAAGCCTCTTGCGCCTTGCCGGCCCACGTCTCGAGGTTCTTAAGACGCTGTTCCTTGGCCTTGTTGTCGTCATTGACGATGTTGTCGTTGGCCTTCTTGGCGGCATCGGCTATTTGCTGCTCAAGTTTGATTTTGGCGTTGGCGAGCTCACGCTCTATCTCCGTCCTCTTGTCGGCGGAGAGATCGGCATCTTGCAGCTGCTTGTTAAACGAGGCAATGAGGTTGGCTGTCTGCTGCATCTGATACTTATCGGAGATCTCCTGCATCTTGCGCTGATATTGTTCCTCAATGGCTGCACGCTTTTCTGTGTTGCTGCCGGCGGCAACCAGCTCTTCGTTGTAGTGCTGGCGCAGCATCAGCAACTCTTGCGACAGATTTGTGTTCAGCTGCTCGTTGCGGTTGGCATACTCCTTGGCGATGCGCTCGATGTTCTCGTTGGCCATCTCCTCATCGAGTTGCTTGCGCTTTTCATTATAGGCGGCGTTGACGGCCTCCACATCGGCGCCGGTCTTGTTGGCTTCCTCAATTGCCTTGCGGCGCTCGGCCTCCAACTGCGCATAACGCAGTGCCCGCTCCTCATCGCTGCCTTTCTTCACGACGAGCAGGCGGTTGGCTATGTCGGTGGCTTCGGCCTGGCTTCGCAGCTCCTTCTTCTTGTCGGCAAGTTTCTTCGCCTCGGCAAGCTCGAGCAGTGATATAAGCACGGCATTGCCCTTGGCGTCCTCACGCCGCTTGGCATATTCCTTCTTAATCATCGCCTCCTCCTTCTTCCAGCCGTCGTCCATCAGTTCGAGTTTCACGTTCTCGATTTCCTCTTGCAGGCGCTTGGCTTCGTCAACTTCATTAGTGCCGGTGCTGCCACCTTTGCCACCTTTTTTGCCGCCTCCGCCATTTCCGCCGCTGCCTCCTTGACCGCCCGGGCCACCTCCAGCGGACGCTGCATTCTTGGCACTTATCGCTGTGAGCTTGTTGAGGCGGTTCTGCTTGTCGTTGGCGTTGGTGATGGCGGTTTCGACGCCTTGCAGATTTTTAAGCAGATGACTGGCGTTTTTCGTGCCCTCCTTGAAGGCGTTGGTCATCTCGCCGCCCACTTTGTCCCAATTGCCGGTCAAAATGTCCTTGAGCACGTTGGCGGTGGTCTTTAGCATCAGCCAAATGTTTTTTAAGCCATATTTGATGACCTCGAACGAATTGTTGAATGCCACGCCCATGCCGGCAAACAGCACCCTCACCTGGTAGCTCTCGTTGTACAACTCGACAAACCAATTGTATGCGTCAATTATCCATTGCAGCACTTTTGCGAGAGCGTCATTGAGCAAGGTCTTCATCTGCATCTTCATCTTCTCGAAGCCGCCGCCCGTTTGGTCGAACAGCGTTGCGGTGAGGTTGTTCAGGCGCTCTTGACTCTCCTTCTGCTTGTTGATGAGTTGGTACATCTCGCCGCCCTTTTTCTTCAAGTCGTCCATGCTCGTTCCTGACTGGGCAAGCATCTCAAGCAGCGGCTTGCCGATTGACGACTCGCCACGGCTGCCGAACAGCTGCTTCATCAGTTCGGCGCTCTGCTGGCTGTTGGTACCCAGCGCAACAACCTTGGAGGAGATTTGGCTCATTGCGTCCATCACGTTTGTCTTGCCGCTGGCAATGTCCTGGCTCATCTGCTGGGCGTTGAGGCCTATGGCGTTGATGGCTTGGGCGGTGCTGTTGCTCATCGTGCGCAATTGCAGCGACGCCTTGCTCAGGCCCTGCAGCGCTTTGGTGCTCATCACACCCGTTTTGTCGATCTGCGAGAGCACGGCCACGAAGTCCTTGCCGCTCACGCCCATCTTCTCGAAGGTCGGCGCATAGCGCTGGATGTTGCTCATGAAGTCCTGCGAGTTGCGACCGCCCAGGGCCAGTCCGTCGCTCACAATGTTCACGGCCTCGTTGAACGTGATGCCGAAATTCTTGGCCAGCGCATTGGCGGCTACAAGTGTCGGCTTGAACTCTTGCCCGAAGGTGTCGGCAACGGCCTGTACGTTGTCTCGCACGGCCTTCATCTCGTCGCCGCTGAGGCCGCTGAAGTACTTGGTGAGGCGGCTGGCCTCCATAAGGCCGGTGTTGTAGTCGACCCACCACTTGAAACCTCCCGCCACGGCTGCAAGTCCGAGCAAAGCAAGCACGTAGGGGTTGGCCAGCAGGCCCACCATGGCAGACGACAGGCCCTTGACCTTGGCGGTCACGCCCTGCATAATGCTGCCTCCGCTGGCTGCGCTGCGCCCGAGCACCACGAAGGTGTTGTTCAAATTCACGTTGATGCCAAGCAGCTTCATCAGGATGTTCACCATTGTGTTGCTGCTCTCGGTGTTGTCCTTGATGAACTGCTCGTTCTCCTTGATTTTGGCGTTGTATTGGGCGATTTTGTCCTTCGCCCCCTCGCTGTTCTTGTCGATTAGCGTCAGTGCCTTGCTCAGCGCCTCATTCTGCGCTCTGGCCTCGTCAACGGTTGTGGCGTTGATTGTCAGCGCCTCGTTGGCCTTGCCGATGGTGACTTGAGCCTCGTCGGCACTGATGCCGGCGTTTTGCAGCGCAATGGCGTAATCGCCGACATTGCGCTGATGCTCGCCCATCAGTTCGGCCTGGTACTTCAGCTCGGTGTCGAGCGACTGCACGGCCTCTTGCAGCGTGGCCATCTGCTCCGTGCCTATCTGCTCGGCACTCACGCTCTTCATCGCCATCTTCAGACGCTCCAGCACGAGCGACAGCTGCTGATAGCTTCCCTCGCTGGCTTGGTTGAGTTTGGTCTCGTTGCTGATAATCTTGGTCAGCTCCTGTTTGGCCTTGCTCAACTCAAGCTGCCGCTTGGTGATGTCGGCCATCTTGGCAGCCGCCTGTGTCTGCGTGATGTTGCCCTCCTTAAGGGCCTTGGTGACTGCCGCCTGTTCGGCGCTCACTTGTTTCAGTTGAATGTTCAGCGAGGCCAACTGCTTGATGTTCTCGGTGTACGAGCCGAGCAGCCTGTCGGCTATGTCCAGCGCCTCCCTGTTGACGCTCACCTGCTTGCGCTTGTTGTCGGTGAGCGCCGCCTCCTTCTGCAGCGTTTCGGCTATCTGCGCCGTGGTCTTCGCCATCACTTGCTGCTGCTGCTCCACAACTCCGTTGAGGGCGGTGGTGGCCTTCTGCGCCTCCTGCGCTTTTTGCGCAATCAGCGTGTTCAGTTTGTCGAGGTCGCCTACGGCCTCAACCTTGACCTGTATGCCGCCCGCAAGCTCCTTGGCGATGTTGGCGTAATTGCTCCTCAGTTCGCTCAACTTGTTGTCAAGGTCTTTCAGCTGGTCAAATGCCGCCTGGTCGACAAGGTCTGTAATCTTAACTCCCATTATAGATAGTGTATAAATTCGACAATCTCGCCGTGCCCCTCAGAGCCTCGGCGGTTAAACGTATATCTGCCGTCAGCGCACTTGCGCAGCTCGACGATGCACTGCTGCATCACGGCATACTTCTTCGCCAGCCCCGCCGCCTTGAGGTAGTCGCTGGCCTTCTTGTTGTTCTCGCATCCGCAGCTCATATCACTCCTTTCTCCAAAAAAAACCGCCCGATGGCCGGCAGCGTGATTGTGGCGTTGAAGTAGTCTACCGCCCGTGGCGACAGCGTCAAAATCTCACGCCCCCACTTGGCTACAATGGCCGCCCCGTCGTCGGGCCCCTCGCTCACGGCTATCTCGGTGTTGTCCTGATAGGCCACGAGGCCGGTGTAGAATTTGCCGTTGATGAACAGGTTCGGCACCTCAAGCGGCCTCGGCGGAAGTCCAAGCATCGTTGAGGTTTCGGGCGGCGTGATGGTCGCCTTCCACGCCTGGTAGTCGTCGTTGCGCTGATACCAGTTCGTCCCAGGTTCGTCAAAGTAGGGGTCGGTCTGATAGGTCGGTGACAGATACGCACCAGTGCCGCTCAAGCCGCTGTACAGCTGCTCGTGTATCGCACGCAAAATGATGTTGGTGTTGGCTGCCATGGCATCGAGCACCACGGCCTCCGTGCCTCTGCTGACTTGTGCTACAATGTCGGCCATCTCATCGATTGTTGCCATTTTCGGTAAAAACAAAAATCGGGGTTGAGGCCATTGCCCCAGCCCCGAAGGTGATGAAAGAAAAAATAATTATTTAAGCCTGATTAGAGAAAATCAAATCGTAAACATCGGAGAGCATCTTCTCACGCTCCTCACGTGTGCGGTCGAGCCAAAATGCGTTGATGTGCATCTTGATGAACTGCGCCTTGGTGAGGCCGCTCAATGCACTGTCGATGAATGTCACGCCCTCAAACCTCATCGCTGCTCAATGCCTTTAATCTCCTTGCCGTAAAGCACGGAGGGAGCCTTGAGCACAGGAGTGCCGCTGCTCGGAGTGGTCACCTTGAGAGTCTCGGTCGCGTCCTCATATGTCACAGCGGTAGCGCCCGTGAGGACGTCGGTTGCGTTGGTGGCGATGAGATTGCCATACTTGGCGGTGAGGTCGTAGCCGCCGATTTTCTCGACGAGCTTCCAACTGCCCTTTTGCGCAGTCTCCACAAGTTCGACCTCCGTAAGGCCCATGGCGTAGTCGGCCGGGTTGAAGTCGAGCTCGATGTAGTCGAAGTCCTCGATGCTCTTCTGCGCATCGGTGTGGCAGAAGTTGACGGTCAGAGTGGCCACGTCGCCCGAAGTCGGGTGGGGGGTTGGGTCGGGATAGATGGTCGACATCGGGAAGCCGGCGAGCTTGTCGTCGCTGGTGCGGATGCCATATACCCTGTTGTGCTCGTCCCAATAGTAGGCGTCGTACTTGGTGTTCATCGTGCGGCTGAGCTGTGCGGCCAGCTGCTCGCTGTACGTGTCGAGCGTGAAAGTGTCGGTGCGTGCGTTGTAGGCGCTCACCTGGTTGCCGCCATAACCCACGGCGCTGACTTGCGGAGTGCCGCCGTCCTTGGCGTACTCGACAAAGGTCATGATGGGGTAGAGGCGGTTGGGGCGGTCTGCGTGGCAAGCCTCGGCAAGTGACTCGCCGGTGAGGTTGTCGGGCAGCGTTACTCCGTGCTCTACGATGATAGCACCCTTGATGTGCTTCATCTCTATCGGGCATTTGCTTTGACCTGTGTTCAAAACGCCCGAGGTGCATTTGCGTGTTTGTCTCATTTTCGTAAACAAATTTGCGGTTGATTGATTTTGATTTCTAAGTTAGTGACGTTGATGGCGTCTATCGGCTCGCTGACGCTCTCGCCCCGCTCGTCGACCGCCCCGTAACGCCCGTAGCTGTAATTTTCGCTGTACGAGTGCTTGAGGACTGGCTTGTAACCCCAATCGAACCTGTCGTCAGACTGCAAGACTTGCATCAATCTGCGGTAAATCGGCCGCAGAACTTTGCGAAACGAGTAGTCGAGACGCTGCGGGTTGCTCCAAACTGGCGACGAACTGCACGCAATCACCAACGAGACTTTAGCCTTGCTGTAATACTCGGGGTCGTTGCGGTCTTCGACAATCGGAGCGAAAAGGCAGATGACGGGGAACTTTGTCGAGTTCTCCTCCACGCCCTGGCTCAGCTCGTCCAAATTATCCTTGAAATATTGGCCGCTGCCAAAGAGGTAGCTCACGTCGGGGTTGGCCACCTCAACGCCGTTGACCTCAATGGTCAGGTCTTTGCCTACCTCGGCCACCACATCACGGAATATCTCAACTATCTCGTGATCCTTGCTCATAATCCGAAAACGTTAATCGTTGTCAGCATCTCCTCAGCGATGGTAATGTGAAAGGGGCAGCCGTCGGTCGCCGCCCACGCCACGAGTTTCTTGTTACTCTCCACCATCTCGTTCCACACCTTGACCTGCATCACGTTTGGTGCCACAACGCTGTTGGCGCTCTTCAGCTTCATTTGGCCGGTAATGGTGGCCTTGCGGTTGCTGTCTCCGACAATTTGGAAGAACACGTAATCAGCGAGCGGCTCCTTCAGCCACGCAGCGAGAGTCTCGAAATCGCTGTCGATAGGCTCGGCATCGGCAAGGTAGTCTTCGAGGGCCGAGGCCAGGCTGTCACCCAGCATTGACCGCAAAAACAGCGGCTGATAGTGGGCGATGTAGCCCTCTATGCTCTCACGCACAGCCTTGCTGTTCTGCCCTTGCGCAGCGGCAGGGGCGGTGTTGGCTGCGGCGTTGAGTATCTGCCTCGGGCCGCTGGTGAAATATGTAACATCTATAAGCATCACTTCTTTTGCTTGGGGGTCTTTTCATCATTTCCGGCAACGGCCTTGGTGTCCGCAGCCGCCACCTCCTTGGAGTCGTCCGCATCATCGAGCCTGGTGAACTTGATTGTCCCACGCTCGATGCGTATGCGGTTCTCCTGTATCACTTTGGAGAGGTCTTCGCCCTCAATGATGAACTTTGTCATGCCTTCTTAATCGCTGTCTTCAGGGCTGCGAGGTCGCCGTAGGCGAATGCCCAAGGATTATAAATCGGGAAAATCACCTCTTCCTGAGCAATCAGCTCAATGCTGTTGGTCAGCTTGGTGTTCACGTCCTCGGCCCACTCAAGCGAGAGCGAGGTGTAATCAACGAGCGATGCGCCGTTGATTGAGAAGTCGCCGAGCAGATACTTGCCGGCAGGAATGCCGCTATACTCCACGATGGGGCGTCCGGCAATGCTCTTCACCCCGTTTGCGCCAACCACGAGGCCGAGATTGCGGCCGGTCGTGTCCTTCTCAGCCTCAATTGCATTAACAGTAATGGGGTTGAGGATGATGGCGGTGGGGGTATACTGAGCATAGTTCATCACGGCGAAAGCAGTCTTGATGACATCAAGGCTGTTGGGCGACTCTATGCTCTTGAAGGCGCTGTTGTTGACGGTGAAGGTCAGTTTGCCGGCATCAGCCTCGTCAGCGGACATTGTAACAGCAACAAGGATTTGGCGGTCGTTGACCTTAATCACATCATGCGTTGCGTTGAGGCCGGTGTTGGTCACAGCAGCGGCGAAGGTAATCTTCATGCCGTCGAGTATCTCGGGGTGTGCATCCTTGAACTCGATGAGTGCGGCCTTGCCGTTGTTGTACTTCTTTGCGCTCAATACCGCTCCGGCCACGCCTGTTGAAACTGCGGAGCCGACAATAGACTCAACGCTCTCCACGCCAGCCTTGTTGGCGATACCCTCGAAGTTGTCGCCGGTGCCGTCGCCAAAGAGGATGTTCCAGTCCTCGGCCATGCGCACAGCCTCGGGCAGCATTGCCAGCACATACGAGCGGACATACACACGAGATTTAAGCATGCGCTTGGAAATCTTGATGTGCGTGCCGATGCGCTTGGTCGACACGTTGTTCTCCTTCCACGACACCATCGACTCGGGCAGTGTGCCGTTCTCAGACACGTAGCGTGCGTTGCGGTCGAGGGCGCTCACCTCAGCATAAGCGAGCTGGGGATAGTTGGGATCGCCCTGTACGGTGGTCAAAATGTCACGCATGTGCAGCTTCTTGTTGGCATACTTCGACACCACCTTGTCCTGTTGCTCAGAGATAAGCACGTCGCCGGTGTAGTTGCTGGTCATGCTCACGATGTCCTTCAGCGAAAAACCGCCGAATGAGCCAGAGCGGCGGCTGAGGCCGTCCTGGAACTCCTTGAACTTTGGCGAGTCAAACATCTCGTTGAGCTTCTTGTCGAAGTTGCTCATCGGGGTCTGCACGTCTATGCCCTTCTGCTCCATCTTGGCGATTTTGTCGTTGAGGGCGGCCACGCTGTCGGTCAGCTCCTTCACGACTTTCGCCTGCTCGCCGGTAGCGCCGGCAAGAGCGTCCTTGATTTGCTTGGCGGCCTCGTCAGCGGTCATAAGACCCTTCACACGGCCGTCAATCACTTCATTCATTTTTGTCTCAAGAGAAGCCATGAACTTCTCTTGCTCTTTTTTCATTTCCTCGTTCATGATTGAAAAATTTTCACTTTTGCGTTAATATTTCATTCATGCCGCTCCAAAAGGAAGTGCCCTCGTCGGCGGCTTCCTTCTCCTTCGCCTCATCGGCCTTTTCAAGCTGAGTGTCCTCGGACGGCTCAGCGGCCTCATCGGCTGCGGAGACTTGCATCAATTTGTCATTTTTGTAAACCTTGCCCCAGCAGTGGGGGCAGAACACATACTCGGCGAGATCGGTGATGGCCTTTTCGGTCAGCTCGCCCTTGTTGGCCTTTGCGGCCGATATGATTTCGCTCACTCGCTCCTGTATTTCGGGAGCCAAAGCGCTCATCTCGTTGTACACGGCATCGTCGGTTATCCAGCCGAGATATGCCGTCGCCCTGTCGAGCACCTCCTGCGTGTAGGTGTGCGGCTGCTGCTCGTTGTAGTCAAACGAGACGCCGCAGTGCGGACAGGTCACTATCTCGCCCCCGTTGAGGGCCTTGAGTAATAATTGCATGTTCATGTCAAATCCTTTCAATGCGTCATCGCTGAAGCCCCGCTCCTTCATCAGTGCCTGGAGGTAGTCGATTTGCTCCTTCACCTTCTGCGGCGTGGCCTCCTTGATGCTCACAAGATAAGTCTCGGGGTTGGCACCCAAAAACGAGAGTGTCGAATACTCGAACATCTTCCACTCCAGCACCTTGCGGCGGTCGGCCTTGTCACGCTTAACGGCCTGCACGCCTATCGAGTGCTCCAGCGTCTTGCCGAGCTCGGCGTTGACCTTGTACTTGTTCAAGATGTCACGGCTCTGCTGGGTGTCATAGAGCTTGCCCGTCATATACAGATTGCCGTCCTTCTCCTCGCCGCTGATGGGCACGCCAATGTCGTTGTGCACGTCGTGGTTGTAGAGCCACTTCATGCGCTTCATATTTTCGTTGAGCGTCTTGGTGAACGATCCGGGCATCGATATGTCGTGCTGGCTGTCCTCCACGCCTATGCCGTTGACTGCGACGGTGACTATACCCTTCTCCACATCAACGTCGTCGGCCTTGATGTCATACGCTTTCGTCTTGTAAAGCGTCTCCCTCTGTTGTCCTCTGTTGTTCATCTTCACTGGGGTTGTTATTGTTACTACTATTTTCAGTTATGTTGTTGAAAACTCTCTTGACCTCGTTCAACTCCTCATCGGTCATCTGCCACTTGAGTTTGCTGAAGAGCGGCAGCTCGTCATCGGCCACCATGTCCTCGCCAATCTGTGCCCGCCAGTCGTTGAGGGTTATGAGGCCCTTGTCAAATTGAGCGGAGCATCTGTCGTTGACAAGTTTCTTCACCTCCTCGGCCTCCTTGCGCCCGGTCTGCAAGCAGTCCACCTCGTCGAAGTCGCAGTCGAGGTAATAGCCGCTCTCGTCAAGCCCGAGGAAGGCCGTCAAATCCTTGCAAAACCGCTTGGCGGTCGGTATCACCATGCCGTGATAAACGGTCTTCTCAGCCGTGGCCTGGTTGGCAAATGTCGCCTGGTCCTTTCGGGGCACAAGCACGCTGGGGATGCCGTAGGCGGCGGCTATGCTGATGGCGTCGAGCAGAGTCTCGTCGAATGGCTGAAGTTCTGAGATGCTCATATTGATGCGCTCAAACTTCACAGGCACGCTCGTCACGCCAATTGGCGACACCTTGTCCTCGGTCACGCCGTAGCTGTTGACCTGGTCGAGCAGCTCCTGCTTCTGCTTCGGCGTCATCGCCACTGTGCCGGCCTCATCCTGCATCTGCGACACAAGGAAGCCGAGGCCGCCACGCTTGATGTAGATGATGTTTCGGGCTTCGTACACGGCAATGAGGTTGCTTATCGGCTTACGCAACGACTCGAGGCGGCTGTGGGCCTTGAGGAAGCCAGCGCCGTTGACATAGTCTATCTCGCCATCTCTGTCGTGCCACACCTGCCACGCCGGTATCTCGAGCGTGGACAGCGAGCCGTAGTTGACCCGGTATCCCTCGATGATGTCCTCAAGCTCGGCAATACCGAAAATCGGAATGTCGTAGCCGTTATAGGCCGGCACGATGTCCACGTACTCGCTCGGCAGCGACCAAAAATTTTTGCACATCCTAAACTTGTTGGCGTGGCTCAAGATGTTGCCCATGGCGGCACGCATATAGGCGTTGCCGGTGCTGAGGCGGTAGACGAAGTGCTGGTAGACCAGCTCCTGCCAGCCTTGCAGACAGTTGGGATTGCTCAATATCTTGTTCATCGGATGCGAGCTGCGCCACACCACGCTGTCATCGCTCGCACGCCTCACCACATAGTTGGCACCTGCTATGCGGCTCGCTATGTAGTCGATGGGCCAGTAGACTTCGGGGATTGTGCGAAACAGCGTCATGAAGTTGCTGCCGACAACGAGCGGCCTTGTGAGGTCGCTGAATATCTCGCCGATATAGCGTGCACGGGCTGATGTGCTGCCGCTTGTCGGCACCACATCAACGCTCTTGGTCTCGGGCGCACGCCCTAATATCTTGTCAATTAAATTCATCGGTCGTCGTTTGATGCAAAAATAATTACGATTGCAAGCAGTTGCGCAAAAACGCAAAAATTGCGGCAATCACCCATCTCGGGCAACTGCCGCCACATAACTAATAATCAACACTTTAAGATAAAAAATAGCACTAATTCGGTTTTATTACGAATGCGGCAAATCCGCTCATGATTGCGCTGGCCTCCACGCTCTCGCTGTTCGCTCCATAGTCAAGGAGGTTGTTCATGAAGCCGCCGTATTCGGCGTTGTCGGCCATCTTGTCGCCGTTGAACAAGATGCTATCTCGCACGTAGTCGCTCGTCGCAGCTATGCGGCGGTCGTAGTCGCCACGCAATTTGGCTATGCGTATAAATCGTCCTGTCTCCTCTCGCAGCTGCCGCACGAGCGGGTAGTAAGCCGGTGAGCACTCAACCACGTAGTCGCCGTCAACCCCTTGCGTGATTGCATCGGCCACCTCGCCCGTGCTCTCGGTGAGCCGGAAGACAACATCCACGATGTGCCACTTTCCGCCCATCTCAGCGCCGTGGACGAGGATAAAGCGCCCGTTGAGGTTGGGCGTGAAATAATACACGTGCCGGCCATACTCGCACGCAGCGGCAGGGTTGTAGAAGTTGACCGCTCCAGCCTGGGCATACAGGTTGCGCTTGCGGCGGTTTGAAAATCTTATGAAATCGTCTTGAAGCACATCACACACGAGATAGCGGAATGTGTCGCTGAAGTGGCCGTGCTGCTCGTAGCTCTGCCCGCTCATCTTATCCTTGACCTTGGTCTTGAGGATGGCGCCGTTGGCGTCCTTCTGCACGGCCTGATAGTCCTCTATGCACGTGCTGTTGCGTGAGCCGATAATGATTTTTGCTCCCTCGATCGCCCCGTCGAAGATGGCGTTGATGAACTCTCCCGACAGCGGCACGGGCGGATTTTTAACGCCCACGCAGTCTATAACGTTGACGCCACGGGCATTGAGCGAGGCGATGAAGAGGTCAAGCCAGCTGCGCTTGCTCTCGTCTATCGTGTTTGCCGCCCTCGTTGAGGCATCACCGTGGAGGTAGACCTCGGCCACGTTGAAGCGGTGCAGCTTGTCGGCGATGAGCCGTGCCGAGCGGCGCACGGTGTTGTTGGGCGTCCTCGCAGCCGTCTCCTCCCATTGCCTTATCTCAGTTGTGCCGCCCTCGGTGCTGATTTGCCAAAACGAGCACGAGATATACGGCAGCACGTTGTTGTCGACGGAAATATGCACGGGCAGCGCCGGGTCGAAGCGCACAACGGCGGTGTGGTCGGCCACTCTGAACGAGCCGAAAAACTCGCTGCCCGTGTGTATCACGCCCCACTCGCCAAGGGCGTACACCTGGTAGTAGTCAGGATCGTTGACCTTGTCGTTCTCGAAGTCGGCCACGCACTGGCTGTCATAGAAGCCATACTCGCCATCAGGCGAGCCGACAACCCAAAAGTTGTTGAGGTATGTCGACTGGATAACCACGGTGTCGGGGGCGTGGTCTTCGACCTTTTTTGTCCGGGGATTAAAAATGTGCTTGACGCTGTTAACTCTTATGCTCTTAACTGCCGTCAGCTCTTCGGGCACGTCATCCTCGGCAAGTTCGACCACTTGAGGCACGTCGTGCCACTTCTCCTTGTCCAGCCACCCCCGCTTAATCCAGTGCGTCTCCTGGATAGGGTTAAAGGTTGCGATAATCTGCTGCCCCTTCTTGCCACGCAGACGCTTGCGGATTTGCTTGAAATCGACCTCGTCAAACTCACTCAGCTCCTCCATCAGCACACGCTTGTAGTTGGCGATACCCTTTATTTTCTCCGGGTCGTCAAGGCCGCTGAAGTCGATGCGTGCCCCGTTGGTGCAGCGGATTGAATTTATTCTGAAGATAAAAAACCGCTCCATGCCCAGCTGACGGCATGCGTTGCGGAAATCCTCGTAAATGGTCTTTTGGATTGATGCGCCCACCTTGCGCAATACAAGCGTGTTCTGCGCATCGCTGAGCGTCATCACGAGCGTTATCTGAGCGACAGAGTAGCTCTTGCCGCTCGACGAGCCGCCATACAGCACGATGAAGCGGAAGTCAGCGTCCTGCATATACTTCAGCAGATGAAAGCCGTTGGGGTTCAGCTGCCGCCAGTTCAGTTGCAGCGCCCCGTCACTCATCGCCCTTCTTCTTGCCGAAGCCCAGCATTATCACTTTGCCCTCATTGCCGCCCTCGATGTTGACCTCGGTGGGCGAGAGCCAGGCGTTCATCTTCGCCAGCAATGCAGCGGCCGCCGTCTTGTCGTTGAAGTCGATGGTAATGCTGCCCCTGTTATTGACGATGCGCTTGATGGCGTTGCGCTGCCGTCTGCTCATCTGCAGCGGCGTGCGCTGCCTCGGCTTGCCGGTGGCCTCATCGTTGTAAAACATGTCTGCTGGGTCGTTGTTGACGATGTCGAGCAGCACCTGCTCCACGTTGGCCCTGTCGGCTTCCCTCTTGTGCTTCTCCTCCTCCTTGAGTTGTGCAATGAATAGCGCAACTTTTGGGTTTCTTAGTAACTTGGAGGCCGACACGCAAACAGACTGCCATTTGCTCTTGCTGCAATCGTATGCCATGCGGTAAGCCTCGGATGCGTTGTTACACTCGACATAATACTGGCAAAACCGCTCCTGCTTGGGCGTCAAGAGCACGTTCTGAGGGGGATTGGGGCCTTTTTTCGCTTTCATCTGTCTTCCTTTCGTTTTTTCTCTGTTGCGGTGCAAAGGTCGCTCATCCACGACTTATGGAAGTCATAGGTGGCCTTGCAGCGCTCGTATATGTATTGTTCTACACGGGCATTGTCGCTCATGTTGCCGCTGCCCTCAAAGACAAAGAACTCGTTTTTTGTCGTCTTGATGCACACAACCTTGGCGTGGTTGTGCGTGTAGCAGTGCCGTGTGTTGGCCGGGTGGGCGTCGCAGTAGTCCTTCAGTTTGATTGCCCAGCGCTCTGGCTTCTTCGTCTGATTGAAAAAAGACGATATGATAAATGTCGCCTTTTTGATTTTTCCGCTGTCGAGCATTTCAGTGATGGCGTCCACGGTGGGTTCGTTGATGCGGTACACTGCGAGGTACAACTCGGAGATTTTGCGTGTCTGAAGCACGTGAAGGATAAGGGCGTATGCGTTGAACTGCTTCTCGGTGACTATGCGCCACTGCTCGCCCTCCTTCGGTTCGTCGCACAAGTCCTCAAGCGCTTTGGCTCGCTTAAAGTGCAGCTCGTCATTTTTCAGGCGGCGGCGCATTGCACGCTGCTTGATGACGCACTCATCGATTTTGTGGTCGCTCTTGTAGCGGCGGCCTATGCCCTCCCAGTCGGTATCCCAGTCGCTGAAGTCTCCCATGTCGCTTGTGTGTTTCGTGTGTTGTTGTTTTTAACGCCAATGCCGCAGCGGAGGTGTGCCCCGTGCGGCCTGGCCTTTTATCCTCCTGTCGAGAGCCTGACGCCCTCGATGTAGGACTTGTAGGGTAGGGGTATCGTGTACACCCCCCTGTCTATGCGCTGCACAACTTTGTCCAGGGGGCGGCACTCTTCGTTGAGTTCCAGCCTCACCCCGTTTCGGGCGGCGACCGCCCGGGCAAAATCCAGCGTCGAGGTCAGCTCGGGGTTGGCTATGTTCGCCAACTGCTCCCGGCCTGTGAGCCTCTCAGCCGCCATCAGCCCGGCCACGGCATCATCAACATACGTGAAATGCCGCAGGTTCCGGCCTCCGTTGTAAAGCGTCACCTTGTCGTCGCTCATCAAATGCCAGAGGAGAGTCCCTTGACGTGGTGACGGGCCGTACACGTTGTGCAGCCTCACCCCTATGGCCCCGGGGTGGTAGAGCGCCGCGAAGTCCTCGTCAAACCTCTTGCTGAGGCCGTAGAGGCTTGTGGTGTTGATTGCGGTGCTTGAGCTGGCATAAACCAGCGGCACGCCACGCTTGGCGCATGCGGTGCAGACGGTGATGAACGCTGCGATGTTGTCCCGTTCGATGGCGTTGAGGTCGCCGTTGAACACGCTTGTCTGCGCTGCAAGGTGGTAGACGAAATCCACGCCTGTAAGGTGTGCGCTAATTTCGCCGGCCTCGTCTCCGTTAAGGCGGTCGATGCCGACAACCTCATCGCCCCTTCTTCTTAGGGCGGCCACGAGGCGCTTGCCGATGAAGCCCCCGCTCCCTGTCACTATCACTTTCATTGTCCGATGATGTTTTTTGCTCATCAGCCTGTGTGTCCTCCTTGCGCAGTGCCAGGCCTATGCCCGACAAAGCGCTCTCTATCTCAGCAAGGGCGGTCACGCCTATGCCACGGCATCCGCACAACTCGTCGGCCGTGCGCACTGTCAGCTCCCCGAGCGTGCGTATGCCTGCGTCCTCCAGCCTCAGCAGCGTGCGCAGGCATATGTCCAGCTCGGTCAGGCGCAGGCGCATCAGCGTCTCAATGTGATGCTCCCGGGCGTATATCAGCTCCTCGATTGTCATCCTCATCGCCGCCCCCTTTCTTCAGCAGCCGCTCCGCCAGCCGCTTGCCGCACTCAACGCAGAGCATCGGCACGAGCAGCAGCACGCAGAGCAGCCAATAAAGTATTCTGTTCATAGCGATACAAAGTTACTAAAAATCAAACAAATAACAAAATTATCGCCGCTCAAGCTGACGGGTGAACTTTTTCTCGAGATCGGCCTTCAGCTCCTTCACGAGTCCTACCGCCCGGGCCTCGAAGCGGTCGCTCACATCGGCGAAGGTCGTGCTCAGCGACCAGTCCTTGACTTCGTCGACCATTGCGCCCATCTGCTCCCAAAGCAGCTCTTGTGTCACGGCGTTGTCAATGAGGTCACGGGTCTCCTTGATGGCCTTCTCGCTGTACATGACGGTGTCAAGTTTGCCGGACTCTACGCCGGTCAGGCGCTTGAACACGTCGGCGAACTCGTCGCATACGGTGGCCATGAGGTTGGCGCACGCCCACACCACGCCTATCTGCGTGACCATCGCCTTGCGGTCTTCGTCAATCTTCCGCAGCATCCCGTCACGCTGCCGCCTCAGCTCGGCTATCTTGCCGTCGAGCCTGTCCTGCAGCTGCTTGTCGTTGTACACCTTGAGCATGTTGTCTCTGATCGTCTCCTGCTCGTGTATTTTGGCGCAAATCACATCAACCTCGTGCCAAGCCTTGAATTGCAGATTGCTGCGTGCGTGGAAACTGCGCACGTCCTGTATCTTCTTGTTTCTCATTTTTTCGGGTAAAATTTAAATCCATACTTGATTTCATAGTGCCGCTCCTTCGGCGTGCGTTTGGCGCCGACGTGGTAATAGAGTATGTGCGGCCTCTGCCTGTCGGCCTCATAGCCGTAGGTGCGCATCAGATGGTATCTGGCACTCCATTTCGGCTTTCTCGTGTCTGTGGCGGAAAACTTGATTTTTGTCTTCTGCGGCTTCCCCTCAAGGATACGCCGGCGCTCCTCCGCTATCAGCCTTTGCCAGGTGCTTTTTATCTTTTCGACACGCCTGGGCGACTGCAAAGCCATTATTCTGCGCTGCTCGTTCAGCCGGCGCATGCCCTCCTCGCTCTTGCGGCAATGATGCTTGGACACAAGATACTTGACCTGATGGGTGGTCAGATGCAGCCTTTTGGCGACATCCTCTGCCGAGTGCTCGGCATAAAGCCGGCGCACATCATCGGCATAGCGGCCTGCGAGCCAGCACTGGCGCCTCTTGTAGACGGCACCAGTGTCTCTCAGCAACTGCCATACACGCCACACTGGCACGTTGCAAATCATTGCGAGGTCGGATTTACGCTCGTCTATGTGTTTGAAAATGAACAGCAGCTTGTCGTGGCCGATGGCTCTCCCGTTGCTGGTGGCCATCGCCTTGTCCATAAATTCTTCAATTGTCATTTTTTCGGCCTCCTTCTCGGTCTTCTGAACTTGCAGCCGCACCCGATGCACCACTGGCGGCGTGGCCTGACATCGGCGGTGTTCATCTCTGTGCAGCGGTAGCGGCGGTGGCCGCTCTCGATTGTGAAGCGCCAGTGGGCGCACGTCTTGCACGGGTCAAGCGTCATAGGCGGCCCACCTCCTTCCCCTTCCTCAGCAGCCAGTCGACCATCTTCTCCCTGTTGGGGGAGTAGGACTTGTAAAAATTGCCCTTGTGGTTGAAAGCGCCGACAAAGAACTGGCCAATCTCTCTGATGTGAATTTCAACAAACATCTCCTCTTTCATCGACTTCGGCACGGCGAAGTCTTGCCTTAAATGCTCTTTCACGGCCTTGCGCCTTTCGGCTTCCTTCTGCCGCCAGGCCTCGGCCAGATCCTGCTCGTAAGAGCAAGTTCGCTTCGCCTCTGCCATTTCTCTGCGCAGTCCCCTGTCCTCATACCAGCGGCGGAAAACCGCCGGCTCGATGCCCCCCTTGGGCTCCTGCCCGATAGGATGACCAAAGACTCTGTCCCATTTGTGAGGGTCGAATTTTTCTAAAAAACTTTCCATTGCTTGTGTGTTTCGTTAATCGTTAAAAATCTCTCTCCATTGCAGCAGCTGCCGAACTGCGTTGCAAAAGTTGGTGGTGCGAAATCTGTGCCGCTTGCGATGAACGCAAAACTCGACCACCCGGCGGTAGCGTGACGAGGCGACATATCCCACACCTTTCACCAGCCTGCGGCTCGTGGCGTTGGCACCGGGGTCACGGCCCTTGCCTGTGTTGCGCTGCAGCTCCTTGTAGATGCAGCCTCGTCTGTATCTTGTCATTTTCGTTGTGCGGAAATTTCCGTGCGCCCTACGTTTGGGCGTGCTGTCCTGTATTCCCTCCATTGTATGCATATCCAATTCTCTGCAAAAAAATTTTCAGCGTGTTCCTTGAGCAGCGCAGCACATGGCTGAGGCCATTGATGCTCATCCCGTTCTCCAAGCTGTCAATGATGCATTCACGCTCCTTCCACAACTTCAACTCGTGGGGGGGGGAATTTGTGCCAGCCGGCCGCCCAAGTTTCTTGCCCTCGGCCTTTATCCTGGCCAAAGCCTCCTTCGTGCGCTGGCTTATGAGGTTGCGCTCAATCTCGGCCGAGAGGCCAAAGGCGAAAGCCAGCACCTTGCTTTGGATGTCATCACCCAGGCGGTAGTTGTCCTTGATTGTCCATACCTTGGCCTCCTTGGTCATGCAGATGTTCAGGATTTCCATAATCATGAAGAGGTTTCGGCCAAGCCTCGACAACTCTGCGCAGATGATGATGTCGTCCTTCTTCACGTGCTTCAGCAGCTTTCCGAGTTTCCGCTTGTCATATGCCTTCGTGCCGCTAATGGTCTCATCAATCCAGGCGTCCACCTTGATTTTTCGTTTGCGGCAAAAGTTGGTGATTTCAAAGCGCTGGTTCTCGACTGTCTGCTTGTCGCTGCTTACTCTGATATACCCATAAATCATTTCACTTCCTTGATTTGACGAGTTTCTTTTGCCCGTGCTTACGATATAACTGATTGTATTTTTTCGTACACAAAATAGTGTCATAAATTTGCTCGTAGCTATACGATTTGAACAGCTCGGCTATCTCGGGAATGGTCTTGTCGGCCTCAATGGCCTCAATCAGTACCGACTCTTCAAGCGGCACGATCTTGTAGTCGTTCTCCTTGTAGCCAAAGCCATTAGCGGTAGACTTCTTCTTAGTCGGCAATTTTGACTTGCTGACGCCCCACTTAGCGAGCCACCGCAGCATGGTGCTGCGGTCTACACCAAAATTGGTTGCAAGCCGCCTGAACGGCACGCCCCATTTAGCTTGCTCCAGGATTTTCTGTTTGTCCTCCTCGCTGCAAATAGGCACATACTCGTCAGTACTCGGGCGGCCAACGAGCACGCCAATCTTCATTCGCTGCCTTAATCCCTCCTTGGTACGCTGCCGTATCATCTGACGCTCGATTTCAGCAGAGAGGCCGAAAGCGAACGCCAGCACTTTGCTCTGAATGTCATTGCCAAGCGTGAAGTTGTCTTTGACGGTATGAATTATAGCACCACGCTCCATGCAAAAGTGCAATATGTCCATAACCATGTACAAATCACGTCCCAGACGGCTGATTTCCGAGGCAATGATTGTGTCTCCCTTTTTTATCTTTTTCAGCAGTGGTCCGAGATTTCGCTTATCGGGGTCTTTGCCGCCCGAAACGCCCTCATCTGTTATGTACTCGTCGATTGTAATTGCGTGATCTGCAGCATACTTTTCAACGCCTTGCTTTTGAGAGTTCACATCCTGGGTGTCGCTGCTGACACGTAAATATCCGTAAACCATAATCCTTATATTCAATTTTAATTGGTCAAAAAAACCGCAAATGGGTACATAAGGAGCTACCTATGTGCCCGATTTGGCGTTTTGGGTACATTACAATTTTTTCTTCATTCGCACGCTGCGGTGGGTGTGGCAGTCGAACTTGAAGCCCAGCCGCTTGTACCAGTCAAAAATCCAGCCGTCGCTGTCCATCGCCCCCCATTCAAGGGTGATTTTCTCGCAGCCTCGTGCGGCTGCGTCCTCGCACGCCTTAGCCACGAGCATCCGGGCGATACCGTGTTGGCGGCACTCCTTAGCAACTTGCAAGTTCCACAGCAGGGCATCGGTCTTCATACCGCCGCTGTAGTCCACCATACAAGTACCGACGCTTTCAGCTCCACGCACGGCCATGTAGGTGATGTGGTCGCTGCTGTCCCACTTCGTTGTAAATAGATAAATCACTGCTTCGTTCATCACACCTCCTCAATTCCGCAGGGAGTGCCGTCCTGCCAGTGTAAATCCGTCATCTCCGAGAACGAATATGACGAGTGATTAAACCCAACGCAGTCATGGCCTACAAAAATGGGCATATCATAGTAGCTGCCCTTCTGCGTCGGTGTGGTGTCTATGTACGGCCCATGCTGCTGTTGCGCTGCGAGGAACTCCGCTGCACCCTTGTAGGGGCGCAGCGGCTTGACTCTGTAAGTCTCGATCGCGAAATTGAAGGGGTAGTAGTCGGCCACCTCCTCCTTGATTTCTTTCCACGTGTAGTCTTTGCAAAGCACTTCAATTGTCTTGCCTTCCTTAAAGGCTTGCAATACTTTAATCTGATTTTCTGTTGTGTTCATTTGGTTTCATTTTTTTGCTCGCAATGATTTCACAAAATCCATAAAAGAAATCACATCTTCATAGGAGTTCACTTTCATCAAAGCAATAAGTTTGTTTTGCTTGTCGTAGTAAATAGAGCAGTCAGTTTCTTCGTTTGAAGTCACGGCCACTTCTATTTTCAATTCATCGCTTAGCAAGCGATACACACGTGTTCCGTGCCCAGTTACTTCTTCTGTAAAATTTGTAAATTGCAATTTTCTGATAAATTCGCTTGTCATTGATTTGTTGTTTTGCGTGTTAATAAAAGGCTTTCAGCAAAATGCGAGCAGTCGGACGATTGTTTATGATATGCGAAATTCCGAGTGTCGACCGCCCGCATCAGCAGCCGTCAGCCGTTATCATTCTCTCTCGTGGGCACAAGGGCCACACACGCAGGATATGCCGTGTCGAAGCCGTCGAATTGCTCCTCGATATATTCCAGCGTGAAGTCGCAGAGCGTGCCGTCAACCTTGACGAACACCTCCTCAGCGCCTTGCTCAAACATTGAGTATAGCGCCATTAGTGCTTCTGATTTCTTCATAGCTTTTTTTGCTTTCGTCGTTAATGTCGTAGCAAGTGCCGTTGGAGTGCGGCATGAACAGCAGGTACATGTCCACATAGCTCTGCTTGTCCTCCCTCCACTTGTAGAGCAAGTGAATTGAGGCACCCCCGGCACGGCCTATTGTCTCAACAAATGTGGGCGGCATCTTGAAGCGCCTCAAGCAGAAGCTCCTCAAATTTTCCTCGCCCTCTATCCAAATAGTCGTATAACCCATATCACTTGACAAAACACGGCACACTCACTATCTGCCCCTTTTCGTTTCGCACGCAGTCGGGGTGTCCGGTCGCAGGGGCCACGCAGTCGGTACGGCCAAGCGACTTCGCAGCGGCCAGCACCATAGCGCTCACGATGTAGCGCACATTTGGCTGAGGTTCGGGCAGGCCCTCAACATCCCCGTAGTCGACAGAGCAAATGCCGTCTGCATCGGCCTCGGTGAAAGTGTTGCTCACTCGTGCTACAACGCCAGTGGGCGCATACTCAACGCCGCTGTTCAGCACGATTTTGTGCGGCGTCAGATTTCTAAATTCCTTTTTCATCTTTCTGTTAAATAATTTATCAAGTTGTTTTTTAAGTTCCGTTGTCTCATCGATGACCCGCTCACGTGGCCAATTATTCTCGTTGTCATCAACGTGGACGGTGTCGAAGCCGATGAGCCACCACGCCCCGGGCACTTCGCCGTCAAGAAGTTCAGCTGATTGCAGCAACGGCTGGCGCTTGCCGACATAGTCGTCTTTCACCTCTTTCTTGCTCACTGCCGTGCGCTTGCCGAGCAGCACTGGCTCGGTGAAGGTCACGCCTCCGTGGACGTTGAGGCTCGGAAATCTGTCGTCCATATAGCTGATGCCCCACAGCGGATGCTCGGGCGGCACTGCCACATAGCCGTTGCCCCAGCCGTGACGAAATCCTTGCAAAAAAGTGCTCTCAGCAATTATTCGCTTACATTCAAGTCTGTTAATTTCTGCTTTCATTTTATGCTTGTTTTTCAAGTTCCTTCAATTCGTTTCTTATCTTTCCGATGTTGGCGAGTTCGCCGCTCTCATAGCAGGCATCGAAGTCGGCTATCCTGACTTCCGAGAGCTTGCAGTTGAAGTCATAACTTAACTCGTCTTTCAATCTGAAGTGGTAGCGGAAAAACAGATGCCCAACTTGCAACTCAAGAGTATGAGGTAACCTAATCACTCGTATATCCTCACTCTCAATCAAAGCCCTGTAGCCGCCATATTCGGGGGTGCGGCCTTTCTCCTTAATCAGCGCCTCAGCATATTTTATCAAGGCGCTCTCAAATTTAATCTTGTCCATATTCCGTTAATTTCAAATTAAAATTCATCGCCAATAGCTCTGTCAAATTCACTCTCGTCAACAACGACCTCGACATCTTCAAGCTCGTTGCCGTCATCATCAAGCGCATACACGCAGTTGAGGCAGATGTCGTCAAGCGTGTAGACGCTGTAATCAGGCGCCCACGCTCCGCCGTCCTCGTCATACTGAGAGACTTCAGCGTCAACGTCCACATAGAATTTTTGCCCGTCAACTTCGATTTCATCGGCGAAGCCTCCCAGGTGCTCTTTCACGAGGTCAATTATTGCAATCTCAAAGTTTCTTGGTTGAATTTCAGTAGTCATAACTTGTTGATTATTAGTTGTTTATTTCTTATTTTCTATATTGCAAAGTAAACGTATTTTGGCGAAGAATGCAATCGTTTCTCCGCCAAAATACATTTGTTTAACTCTTTATAACTCAATAAGTTGCTATAAATTCTGTTCCAAAAACCGCCCCACGGCATCAGCCACGATGAGCGGCGCAAAAATCAGCACAAACAGCGCCTGCAAAACGACCTGGAAGCCTCTTGCGGCAACTGTGATGCGGGCTGCAATCACAAAACACATGAGATGCAGCAGCAGGTATATCAGCATAAGTTCCATATCAGTTTGACAAACCAGGTTAACAGCGCTATCACGCCGACTATCATTGCAAAACAGACAAGCGATGTTACTGCGACTATCACCTTGCCGAAAATTTTATTCATGCTTTTTTTCATTTATTCCTCAATTAAATCGTCAAACAATCCACGCACCCTCGGCTTGAGGGCTGCGAGTTCCTCTTTGAAAAACTCCTCCTTCGTGCGCCCTCTCTTCTTCCCAGCCCTGGTGTGGCAGTCGTAGGTGTAGGGAGGTATCGGCAGCGGGTCACGCCTGGCGTCTTCCAGCCACTTGGCCGCATCGCACAATTTCTTGTCGTAGACAAAATTCTGCAAGTGGTCGGCGTCCCTGCTCTTGCGGCACTCGCAGAGCAAAACCACTGCCTTGCTCACAAAAATTCTGCCCTTCGGCTCCTTGGCCGTCTTGTTCACCAGCTCGTGACCCTGCCACAGCGCCTCAATCTCTTGAGTGATGAGGCCGTAGCAGTCCTCGGCCGAGATGGTGAAAAGCCGCCGCCACACGTAATCACGATAGCCGCTCGTCCACAACTCAAGGGCGAAAAAACCGCCCGTGCGGACATCCGCACGCCTGATGGCCTTCTGCATCGCCGAAGCGCACTCGAAAAAGTCATACCCGTTAATTGTCCGTAAAATCATAGTTAAATCAATTGTTTAATTTCAATCCACTAAATTAGCGATTTTCAGCGAGTTAAACAAACTTATTAACTCTTAGAATGGAAATTTAACGGTGATGTTGTACTGCACCCTTGAGCGTGTGGCCTCCTTTCCGTTGTTCCCGGCGCCCTTGAGCCTCACGCTCTCGCCAAAGTACTTGCGCATAAGCAAAATCGACCTCTGCTCCTCAGCCTGGTTGCGAATGGCAGCCAAACCGCCCGAGGACACAAATGTGCCCTTCTGCAAAAAAGAGTAGCGCAAATCAGTCAGCACCCTACGCTCCTTGTACTTGATGTAGCAGCTGATCCAAAAGTCCTCCTTCAATTTCAGCTCCTCATTCCAGCGCACGTTTTTGCTCGGCCGCACGCCGTAGCTGCACCCGGTAATCATGCTGCTCAGCGAGTAGAAGCTCGTGCCCTCGTACATCATTGGCGCATAGCGTGGCGTGAAGCCGTAGAGGTGTATGTCGAGCATCTCGGCCAAGTCGTGCAGCGAAGTGATGATGCCCATCACCTTTGACGGCTCTCTGATTACACTGCTCTCGCCAGGGCTGGCGGCAAGATATTTGAGGCAGTCCACATCGTCGTCGACCATGAACACATCGCCGAAGTGCCTGGCTATCCAGTTCCGCTTCGGGATGAGCCCCACCACGCTGTCGGGGTGGGTGACTATCTCGCAGCCGGGGTTGCAGCGCTCGTATGAGGCCTGTTGGGACTTCGGCACGCAGATTATAGGGTCGGTAAGGAGCGCCTTGCACAAGACCCTGTCAGGCCTCTTGTGGCTCGGTATCACTACTCTCATCGCCCAGCGCCCTCCTCACGTCCTTAATGTTGATGACATTGCTCTTGCCAACCTTTCCGGTCTTGTAGCTCACCATCTTCTGCATGCCCAGCCGCTCACGCAGCCAGTTGCTGTCCACTTCGCTGCCGCTCTCGATGACAAACAGCTCGTGCTTCTCGTCGTATTTCGGCACGATGGGGTAGACGGCGGTGTCGTCGGTGATGGCCTCAAACCGCTTGCGGAAGGCGTCCTTCGGCTTCGGCTCGGGAAATTCCATGCCCCAGTCAACGAGCTCGGCCTTGTCCCAGTCGTTGGCGAAGTCGTCCTTGTCGTCCTCGCCAAAAGCCACATTGTCCTTCACTGCGTATTCCCGCAACTTCTTCGGCGGTGTGTCGGCAGGCAGCACCTTGCACGGCAGCTCCTTGTAGCCGAGCTCACGGCACGCCCTCAGGCGCATGTTGCCGCACACGACCACGTAGCGGCTGAGCAGCGGAAACACAATCAGCTCACGCAGCCCGAGCATCTCTGGGCTGTCGCTGATGCTCTTCTTCAAGGCGTCAAAGCGCTCGTCCCTTATAAACCTCGGGTTTCGTGGAAGCCCTTTCAGCTGCCCGCTGTTGAGGTCGAGCAGCTTGACTGATAAATTTTCAATTCTCTCCATAAAACTTCACAAATTAAACTTCACTATTTATGGCAGCGGCGGTGTCATTGCCGCTGGCTGTTGTAAGCTATTTTTGCACGCAGCAGGGCCTCAATGTCGTCGCAGCCGATGTGCTTGAGAAAACTTATCGTCGCTATTATCACATCGGCGGCCTCCTCCTCCTTTTCGCTGTATGCCGGGAGGTGCTCGCTGCTGGCGTTGGTGGCCTCCCACAACTCACGCCATTCAGAGGAGATTTGGGCGATGGCCACCATTGGGCTGCTGCTGTCCCTTATCTTCCCTCGTCTGATGGCCGTTTTGTAAATAAAATCGGCCAGCTTGTTCAATTTTATCATTGTCAAAACAGATTTCGGCCGCTCTGCTGCGGCCTGTCATTCTTTTCCTCTTTTGCATACGCACGCTTTGCGGCACGCTCTGCTCGTTTCGCACGGCTTGCGGCCGCCTCATCGACGCTCATCAGCCTCAGCGTCGGCAAACCTCCAGGCAGGGGATACATGCCCTCGTTGATTTCCACGCCCCAATATACTTCTTGCGTCAACGTGTTCTGTTTGATCACTTGTCCAAACATGCCGTTCATCATCATGTTCAAGGCGCACATCTTGCAGCTCTGCTCGTCAAGGTCTTCGCCGACATAGTAGTGAAACCTGCTCTTGTCGACAGTGGTGAAATGGGCGAGAAGCAGACGACCCGAGCCGCATGCCGGGTCATTGTATACGCCGTCACGGCCGGTCTCAGCAACCTTGGCGCATAACTCTGCAACGCTCACTGGTGTGAAGAACTGAGCAAACGCCCGGGCCTTGCCTGCGCTCTGCATATAGGCTTCGTAAAGGCCGCCCCAAAAGTCAAGCGCCTTGCCCGCCTCGAGCGAGGTGTTGGTCGCAAGCGTCCAGTATTGCAGCACGTTGAAGTCTACCTCGCTGCGCTTGCGCAAGTCTTCAATCACGGCATCGTAGTCGTAATTGAACTTACGAAGGTTGTGAACCTCAAAGGTGGTGAAGTAATCGTCTATCGCCTCGAAGAACGCCTCTTCCACGCCCTTGCCATACTGGTGCATTGAGCCGAATTCCTTCAACGCCATCTTTTGGCATTCTTCCGCTGTTGCGTTCATAGCCTTTTGCCCTCCTCGTCATACCCGAGCGCTGCGAGACGCTCTTTCAGTTTGCTCGTCTTTTTATCGAGTTTCTCAGCGCTCTCGGTATATGCCGCCTTGAATTTTTCAGGCTCCCACTCCTGTGCGACGAGTCGCTGGGCTTCGTACAACTCTCCGTCACGCTGTCCGCTGAGGTAGCTGCTGATGAACGCTCTGATATAATTAGCTTGATTGTTGAGGCTCTTTCTCGCAAGCGTCAGGCAGTCGGCCCGGCGCTGCCAGTCCTGGGCGATGATGCACGCCAAGGCGACGACACGCTCGTTGTCTGTCAGCGGTGCATCTCCCAGCACGTGGTCTCGAAGCATTGCGCCGCATGCGGCGCTGAGGTCGGCATCGCTCTTGCGCACAAGGTCGTTCTTTTTGGCGACAATGCCCATCGCCTCAGCGGCGTCCTTTTGGCTGCCCTCCTGCGGCGGCCTCACCTCGCCATAATCATCATACAGCTCAAATGAACCTTGCCAGTCAACTACTATCCGCAGACAGCGCATCGCCTTGCCGTCCTTCAATTTCTCTTTGAGCCGCTCATCGTCCTCATTGTACTTCGACCAGCCGCTGAACAGTTCGTTGGCCTCGGCCACCTCGTAGGTCTTGCCAAGCCGCTCGATGAACGCCTTGGCGGCGCCTTGAAGCTGTCCGTAATTGACGTTGTACACGATGACGGTTTTCCCGACTTCCAGGCCCTCGCCCTTCTTCACAAGGTCGGCCTTATACTCGTCGACAATGTGCTGCCACCACGCCTCGTTCTTGGCGGTAAACCGCCCGCCAAGAGTGCAGCGTGCGTTGTCCTCGGTTGTGCGCATCTCGTAGAACAGGCAGCCGGCATTGATGGTGTTGGCGCTGCACTTGGAGCACTCAACGCCGCACGGCCCCTTGAAGTCGTCCGCCCACGGCTTGCATGCAAGGTAGCGGAAGCGCTTGTTGATGTAGCCGTCGATGCGGTAGGCGGCTATGGTTTCCTTTTCGTCGGCTATCTCCTCGGCAAAGGCCTCCTGGCTCTCTTTGTCGAGTTTTGCAAGCTGCATGGCACCCCCAATGGGCAGCACGCCGTCACGCAGCTTCAGCATCAGCGGCGCTATGAGGTCGTTGAGCCGCATGCGGTCTTGCACAAATCTGACACTGCGGCCAAATCTTGCGGCAATGTCCTTCACATCATCGCCACGCTCCTTGAGGCGTGCAAACGCAAAGGCCTCCTCGACTGGTGAAACATCCTCTCGGTTGAGATTTTCGGTAATCATTGCGTCGTAGGCGTCGGCATCGTTGAGGTCTCGCACGATGGCGGGCACACTCTCGTAGCCCAGCATCTTGACCGCCCGGTAGCGGCGCTCGCCGCACACAATCTCATAGTGCCCGTCCTTGGGCCTGATGGTGATGGGCTGCAAAAGCCCCTGTGCCTTGATGTTCGCTGCGAGTGATTGCAGCGGAGCATCGTCGAAGGTCTTGCGTGGGTTAAGCGGTGACGGCTCGATTTCCGCCAGCGCTATATTCTTTATCTCGTTCATTTCTTGAGTTCTTTTTTTATTCGGTTTTTCAAACGCTTCATCGGCATCACAAAGGCCTCGATGTCGGCCTCCTCGTCATCGGGGAAAATCGTGTAGCTGTTAAGGCGCACCTTGCCGTCGCTGATGCGGTAGGACAGCGAGAACTTGCCGGCCCGGCAGAGGTAGTGAATGCCGACATTACAGGGGTAGCTGTAGACATACACGCTCTTGTCGAGCTCGTCTTTTGCGCCCATCTGAAACGTGTCGGTCCTGTCAGAAATCAGAACTGACAGATTTTTCTCGGCGGCAACCTCTTTTGCCACACCTTTAATTCGCTTGAATAATTCTTCTGTTGTCATAACTTGTTATATATTAATTGTTTACTGATACAAAATTAAACCTTTAATTCATAGTTTGCAAGCAGATTTGTCTTAAAAAGCCTACCGCAAACTCTTTTTAACGCTTTCTAAGGCGTTATTTTTGTTTGGCTTATAACTTTATCGTCTGAATAGCAAAAATCGCTTAGCGTGGCTCTTTGGCGGCTCTACGTTGATTTATTGAATGAATATGTGCTGCCGTTGTGCGTCCATTCGCACGGCCATATCCTCAGCAGACCCATCCTGGCACACTCCTTGAGCCATTTGTACACTTTTTCATCGCCCTCCCAGGGCGACAGGCCATTGAGAGTGGTGTAGTGGGGCACTCCTGCGTGCTGCCGTATGCGCTCGATCGTCTGCCTGTCTTTCGTCTTCCAGCAAATGACTGCCTTCATAAGCCTAAGATGTCAAGAGGATTTTTGATGTCATCGCCCAGTCCCTTTGCTTTGCGGTACTCATCGAAATTCATTGCCGACCTGGCGTGTTCGGCATCGGCTTTGCGCTTGGCATCACGCTCGATGCGGTCGCTGGCCTCAACCTGAAGCCGCCGTGCCTGCTGGCAATACTCGTTGAACGCCCTCATGAACTGATGCGGCTTGCCGCCGTACACATTCCATTTGCCTTGTTTTAGCTCGTGAAAGAAGTTGAGCACGTAGGCGAAGTTGAGGGTGCGGGCCTCGTCGCTGTCGCAAATCGCTGAGGCTATGAATGCGGCATCGTTGGGATCGGCGTTGGTTTCGCCCATCGCACAAATCGCTGCGTTGCAAAAAACCGCAATTTGGTCGGTGATGCTCTCCTTGCCGTATGCCTTGATTGCCATCACAAGCGACGGCACGCCGGCTTCGACACATCGGCCTATGTTGTCGTGTATGGCTTGAAGTTTAGTCGGTGACCATCTGCCCACCCATTGCGATATGTTGCCGTAGCGCAATTTGATTGCCGTGCAGCGTGGGTCAAGAGCCGCCGGCACTTCGTCAGCTCGTCTTGTCGGTATCAATTCCATTTGCTCGATTTTGTATTCTGAGCAAAGCGGCCTGGGCGGCTGCCATGTGGCTTTGCCGCCATTCCTCTTTGCTCTGTTTCGTTTTCGGCTGCCGCCGTTCGGCGGCGGCCTTAATTCTTAGCTGGTTGATGAGATGCCGCCAATTGACGTCATCGGCCTCAGCAGTCAGTGACCATTCGGCCAACACCTCCTCGCACATTTGGAGATAGCGCACCTTGTCGGTGACGCCTATCGCCATCATAGCCCTCTCGGCGTTAAGCTGAGAGTTGTAGACTTCTGAGCGCAATTTTGCAATGGCTTCGCCTCGTGCGCACGCACGTGCGTCAGCAACACCAACAGAAGTATTATCGACTGAACGAAGTGAAGGAGATAATACTATATTATTTTCTTTAGGTGTTGCCCTCTCGCTTGCCCTTTGTTTGCCCTCTCGTTTGCCCTTCGTTTGCCCTAACTGCTCGCTTGGCAGCTCGTAACTACCATCAACACAAATGGTTGAGTGATTGTGTTCGTTTGCCCTTTGTTTGCCCTTTTGTTTGCCCTTTGTTTGCCCTTTTGTTTGCCCTTCGTTTGCCCTTTGTTTGCCCTCTATCAAATTGTTATCGTTGCTTTCGCATTGATAAACATCATAATTACAAATAGTTATGATGGTGTATGCGGTCGTTGTTCGTTTGCCCACGACTTGAGTTGCTTCCAAATTATCAAGGGCTCGCCTCGTTTGCTTGCTTGTCAGGCCGCAATCGGCGGCCAAAGAGGCCACGCTGCAAACCAATTGGCCACGCTCTACAATTATGCCGTGCCACTTCCTGGGCTCGTAATTGGCGGTGAGCAACAAATGAATAAACACCTTGAGCGTGGGCAGGTCATCGTACCACTCCCACTCAAGGATTTTTCTGCTCAATTTAATCCAGCTGCTCATCGGTAGGTAGGGTATTTGTCGCACACTTCCTTCATGGCGGCTTCGGCGTCCTCGTTGAGGTGGGTGCAAACCGCCCGCACGAACTCGGCTATGCCGTGGCAAACGACATAGCGGTTGCCGTGCCGCTCGGCCAGCGCTCCCCACTCCTTCTGATTGGCGCTTTGGCGTCCGGCGCTGCTGCCAGGGCGCTTGGGCACCTTCATCTCAATGTAGAGAGACTTCTCAACGGCCAGGCAGAGGTCGGCAACGCCGCTCACTGCCCCCTCATACTTCATCATCGCAGCCGCTGTGGGCGTCCGTGCGCCTCCGTTGGGCACGGCATACAGCAGACTGCCGATTTCCGGGTGCGTGCGCCTGAACCAGCACACGCAGATGTGCTGTATCTTGCTCTCGCTGTAGCGCATCTCCAGCGCTCTGATGTCTTCCTCAGTCATAGTCTTGTGCGTTGTTAAAGTTTATCTGTAAAAAGGCTCATCGTCAAGTTGACGATGTCCTCGTCTATCTGCGTCGTCGTGCCGGTCACCTCGTTGGCGATTTTCTTCTTGCTCTGAATGACTTTGTACATATAGCGGTCAATGGTCTTGTCACCGATAAAGTAATAGCAGTTGACGTTTTTTTTCTGCCCGTTGCGGTGGGCTCTGTCCTCGGCCTGCTCGCAGTCGGCATACGTCCACGGGAACTCGATGAACCCGACACGGCTTGCCGCCGTGAGCGTCAGGCCGGTGCCGCCGCTCTTGTAGTTGAGTATGATGAGTTTCACGCTGTCGTCGTTCTGGAAAGCGTCGACGGCTGCCTGCTTTTGAGACACATTGTCGCTGCCCGTGACGGTGACCGCCCCGGGGAACTCCTTCTTGAGCGCCTCTACCACCTCTTTGAGGTATGCGAATAAGATGAATTTCTCGCCGCCGTCAATGATGTCGTGCACGAAGTCGCACACGGCCTTGATTTTGCCTCGGGCGCTGATTTGTTTGAGCACGCCCATACGCACCATCACCTCGCCACGCATCGCACGCATCACCTTCTCGTCGTCTGCCTGCTTGTATTCACGCAGATAGGCGATGAGGTCACGCTCGGCGTCGTTGTACTCCTTGCGGTTTGTGATGTCGGTGGTGATGTACTGGCGGCTCTTTTCGGGCAACTCGGTGAGCACTGCCGCCTTTTCACGGCGGAAAAAGCAGTTGCGCCACAGGTAGTAGTTAAGCTCCTTGTTGCGGCTGCTCATTTTCGGGCCGTCGCAGTAGCGCTCCATAAACTTTTTGTAGCCGCCGAAGTCATCGAGCCTCCCGAGCACCCTCAACTGCTGAATGAGGTCAACGTTGGAGTTTACAACGGGCGTGCCGGTGAGGGCGAACACCCACTGCTTGCCCTTGCAGATGCCCTCAACAAACTTGCTCTGCTGCGTCTTGCTCGACTTGCACTTGTGGCTCTCGTCAATGATGACGCTCTTAAACAGAGATATGCGCTTGTCGAAGGTGATGCTCTTGAGCGTCAGCCTCGATTGCGGCTTGATGCCGACCACGAAGAACTTTTTCAAACTCTCGTAATTGGTGATGAACACATCAGCTATCGGATCGTCGTAGGCGTTGTGCATCTCATAGTAGCGCTGCCAGTCCTTGGCGTTATTGTCGTCAAGGATTATCGCCTCCTTGCCGGCGAACTTCTCAAACTCACGCTGCCAATTGATCTTCAGCGATGCCGGGCAGATTACAAGAGTGGGGGAGGTGTCGCCGTACACGGCCGCCTCCTTGTGCGCCTTGACAACTGCGCAAATGGCCTGCAGCGTTTTGCCAAGACCCGGCTGGTCTCCGAAAATGCAGCGCTTGTGGTCGAGCGCATACTGCACGCCCTCGGCCTGGAAAGGATAAGGGGCGAGCCTCATATAGTGCTCACCCCTTAACGGACTCATCTTCGGCAGCTCAAAAGCGCTGTCCTTCTCGTCGCTGCTCCGCCTGACGCAGGAGCAGTACCGGTTTTCGACCGCCCACGCTGCGAATGCGTCGACATACCACGCTGCCGGCCTCTCAAGCGGGTACTGCGGCGACTTCTTCGCCACAACCCAAACTTTGTCCTCGGCATCATATCTCGGCTTGCTGGGCACTCGTTTGATGAGGTCTACAAGACTGCGATTATAGCTGAAGCTGAGGCGGTAGGTGTTAGGCGTCTCACAGACGAAAAGCGGACTAATCATCGCCAAACGGCGGCTTGGTCTCCTTGGCCGGCCCATCGGGCGCTGCGGTCTTGCGCTGCGTCACATAGAGGTCGGCCTCGTTGAGCACGTCCTCGACAAGCGCCCTCAGCTCAGGCGCATACACATAGCTGCTCATCACGCCCACATCGACGGCAGGAGCGCTGAACGCATACTCCTTGTTGTCGTCGGTGCGCCTCTTGCCGCTGATGCAGCACTTGAAGCCATCCTCGGTGCTGGTCAGCCTGACGCCCGTGATTGTCAGTTTGTCGAGCATCTTGATGTTGGCGAAACTCTGAGGATTTTCCATGTCCAGCGCAGCCGCCTCCTTCTGCTCCGTCAAAATGGCAAAATAGGGCAGGAGCGAGGCGAAAGCGTTGGCAAGGTCGCTGTGGATGGGCGCAACGCCCTTCATCGTCATGTCGTTGCCATCGTCGTCCACATAGGTCACGTTGAGGCCGTTCTTCGACCTCTTGACTTGATTAATGCTGTTCATCGGTCTCGGTAATAATCTATAAATTGTTGATAAAATCTGTCTTGCGGCAGCGGCAGCGTGATGCCCCACTCGCTGGCGGCGTCGGCCTGGACTTTGTTCATAAAATCGGTCATCTGCAACGTGTTGAGGCCGCTGGTGCCGCCGGCAATGGTTATCTGCCTGTCTTTGACATAGGCCACACGGCGCAGGAACTTGTTGCAGTAGTAGTCGTGCCAGTCCTGTTTGTCCGTGCCGGTCTCCTGCTCCAAGCACGTGAGCCAAAGCCAAAACAACGAGTTTTGGTTTAGCGTGCGTGGCTTGGTGCGTCTCTTGATGCTGAGCGTGTACTCGCCGTTGCGGAGAGTCGAGCAAAGGAAATCAAACGGTTTGTCCATTATCACTTTGCCGTCACGCTTGACAAGCCGCACCTCCATCAGAATGGAGGCAGCCCGTAATCACTTTGCTGCTGCGGTTGTTGGGGTTGGTGATATGCAGGCTGCTGTGGCTGCTGGTAGACCTGTTTGGCAACCGCCCGTGGGTCTTGATAGGGCTGCTGGAAGGGCTGCTGCTGTGCCTGAGGCTTGCTGCCAAGCATCTCCATTTTTTCGCAGACCACCTCGCTGATATAGCGTGTCACATTATCCTTGTCGGTGTAGCTGCGGTTGGAAATGCGGCCCTCGATGTAGAGTTTCGAGCCTTTGCTCACATAGCGCTCCGCCACATCGGCAAGGGCGCCCCAAATCACTATTCTGTGCCACTCGGTGCGCTCGGGCACCTGTGTGCCGTCACGCTTGGTATACGCTTTCTCGGAGGTGGCCAGGCTCAGCTGCGCCACCTTGGTGCCGTTGACATCACGTACCTGTGGATCTGCGCCCACATTGCCGAGCAGTATTGCTTTGTTTATGCTCATTTTTCTTCGTTTTTTAGAGTTATGCGAAATGAGGGCGCCCGGTTGGTGAGCTTGAGATACTGCTCGTACATCTCGGGCTGCTCTTTCTGAAATCGTTTCGTGTCAAATGTGCTGCTCACACTGCCCTTGCCGATGGTGGCTGTGAACCGCCCGGCTTCCCACTTGGTTATGCCGTGCGCCTTCATAGCCTCGCACAGCTGGGCCTTCAGCGTCTTGGCCCTCTTTTCGGCCAACAGGTAGTCGGCGATGGCGTCAACGACATCTTTGCCGACGATCTGCTCCTGCGGCTGCTCGACAAGAGCGCCTCCAAACAGTTCGCTGGCGTCGCCGTCAAAGTAGTAGACGAAGCCATGGCCGTCAGGCCTTGGAGCAATCTCGGTGGTCAGCAGCTTTGCCACATTCTCATCGGGCACACGCTCGATGAGCCACATGGCATGCTTGCCCTTATGAAACCAGTTGGCTCCGAGGCCAGCAACCTTGACGCCACATTGGCGCTCAAACAGATAAGCGTAGATGCTCAACTGCCACGAAAGATACTGCTTGAGAGCCTCAACGCCGCCAGGGTAGTAGTCGGTGTTGTTTGTCTTCGTATCGAAGAGCCAAATGCCGCCATCCTCCTCGCTCTGCCAAACGTTGTCAATTTGAGAGGCGAATTTTTCGTTGTCAGAAACTGTAAACTCGTTGGCAATAGGCTTGTAACCTTGCTGATGCTCAATGTATGCTTCAAGTTCAGCGGCCACGTTCACAGGGCCGAAAACCTGGAGCCCGAAATCAGCTGTCTTGTGCTCCACGGCCTCACAGTCAACGGCCTTGATGCCGAGCGTGTCGTAGTACTGGATTGCGTGATGAACGCTCGTGCCGTAATAGCCCGCACGGGGTATCGCCACTTGTTTCACAAAGTCGCTGGCATCGGGGTAAGTGCCCAGTCCGAGGACTTGATGTATCAGCGAGGTTATGCCGCTCAGCGGCTTGCCGTCAAGCGTGTAGGTGTGCTGCGCCTCGTCAAAGGCGACAGCACTTTTTTTTAGCTCTATCATTGTCTCGGAAATTTCTTGCCCATCTCAGCGGCGGCGTTGAAGAATGCCGTGCCCTGTCCGCTGGGCACTTTGTCCTTATACTCGACATACACCTGTTGCAGCTCGCTGTTGCTCGTTACGGCCTTGATGGCGCAGATGGCCTCGTTCTCAAGGGCGCTCACAGGCTGCTGCCGTGTGGTCTGTCTGCGGTACTCGTCTGTGTCGGCGTCCTTTGTGTCGTCGATGAGAAACAAGCCGTTGAGGGCATACTTGCGCGCATAGCTGCTGGCAGTGCCAGTGATTTGGGCGCCATCCATGCCCTTCTTCACCTCGTCCTCACGGGCATAACCCACATTGACCACCTGCTTGTCCTCGCTGTTGGTCAGCGTGGCGACGGCCTTTAAGTAAAACCGCCCGCCAATGTTCAGCACCTCATCGCTCAGAGTGAGCGTGCACTTCTGCTCAGCGAGCAGCGGCTTCACAGCCTCCAAGATGTCCTCTGCGCTGCGATACTTGTACTTGCCAAAACTATTGTATTGGCTTTTCGGCGCTTTCAAGTGCGCCTGAATTTCGATAAGTTCTTTAATCATCTTACTTGAATTAATTGTTTATTTTATTAATGCTAAATTAGCTATTTTCAGCGAGTTATACAATCGCAATAACTCTATTTAACTTAATCTATATATTTGTGATGCGAATGCTCGACATTGCTGTCTTCAACTTTCACATAAATAAGCGTTGTGTCAAGTTTACTATGACCCAGCATGTGCTGAACTTGCTCAATTGGCATGCCTCTATCGAGAGCTCGAGTGGCCAGCGTTCGGCGAAACCTGTGTGGGTGAACCCTGATGCCCAGTTTGTTGCCGAAATTCCTCAGTCTGCTTTCAATCCCATTTATCAGCAGACGGTTATGCGGAGGATTTAAGGCGACAAACAATGCATCACTATCATCTTTTCTCTCTTTCAGATAGTCAAGCAAACGAATTTTTGCACGAGTTGAAAAATATACTATACGCTGTTTGTTTCCCTTCCCAAGCACAACACATTGTCTTTTCTCGAAATCAATATCTTTTATGTTGAGCCCAACAAGCTCTCCGATCCGGACCCCTGTCGAAACGAGAAACTCTATTATTGCCAAGTCTCGCAAGTTGTCGCAATTGCTTCGCAGAATTTCGAGTTCGTCTTCTGAAAACGGCTCTTTGACAGCCTTCATTTGACGGATTTTGTGAATTCGCCTCATTGGGCTTTTTTTTACAAAATCCTCCTCCTCCAGCCAGCGAAAAAAACTTGACAAAATTCTTCTGTGGTTATCAACAGACACATTTGTATTTTTCCTGTCGCTCTGCAGATGTGCGAGGTACAAGCGCATATCATTTGTTGTCGCATTTAATATGCTGCCCACAAAGTCCTTAATCCAAAATGACAGATAATTTCTATATACTTCAAGCGTTTTGTCGGAGCATCCTTCTACACGCTTTGCAGAAATGAAGGTATCAAGCAATTGGCGGTTGCTGTGCTGCGTATTTTCCCGCTCATCTGCGGTGGAAATAACATCGTATTTGCAGAGCGCAGATTTGATGATGCCGCTAATCTCTCCCAATTGTGACCCTGTTAGAATTGGGGTTATCTTGCCAATTATCTCAGTGTATAAATTTTCATTCATGTGCCCAGTTGGGGAGTCGAACCCCAATCTCCGTGCCGCTGCACGGATTGCCGACGGCCGACTAATCGCCTTGGACTGCCTCCCTGGCACGGCAGGGAAAAAATAACATGACGACAATAATTGTCTCTATTGTCTAAAATCAAAAATTAAACTATTTCCGTGCCTGTGCTGCGCCATGAGGCGTGGCGCAAAAAATAAAAACAACAATAGCTTGGAACATCATCACTGCTTTGCCTCATGGGCCATGCGGCCCTTATTGGTGGTCGGGGGGTATCGAACCCCGAAGGCCCGGATTTAACGCCTAAGAAGTTAATTGCGCAACCAGGCACAGCCGCCTGTGCCGACCATGTGCCGGACGCTTCTCAGCGCCCGGTTAATAAGAAAATTTACATTTGCTTGTAAAAACACAAAAAATCTAATAAACCCTCTGCCCATCACGGGCAAGCAATATGAAAACCATAATTACTATCAATGAGTTGCCGCCGCATGAGGTGTCGAACCTCAACGCTGCCCCGAGGCCGTTAGTCCTTGCAGCATGCGGCGTTGGAAGCCGCCCGTGCTTCTCAGCAAAGGCGGCACGGAAAATCTCACTAAAACTAAGAAATATAACATCTCATCACTACTTATTCCTGTTTGTCCGCTCACGCAGTGAGGCGAACATTTGGCACATCGTTTTTTCAAAGACTTCAAAGTTCTCCTTGTGGACGAAAATGCGCTGCCGAGGCCGCCCGTCCTTCATGTTGAACTCTGTGATTTGCAGGTAGTCTTCGCCGTCAGGGCCCTGGCGGCAGTCAAAGTAATAAACACGTGTGCCGGCAGCTATCGCCTTGCTGTAGATAACTGCGTCATTCCTCCTGTTATTCATCGCTTGTGTGTTTTGGTTTGAGCCGTTGGGGCTGGAGTCGAACCAGCTGCCAGCAAAATGCGGCCACCCGCCGCCTCCCAACGTGATGCCCCTCGGCAATGAGGGGCGCATAAAACTTGATATGGTTAACAACCACAGCGGCGCCGTCCCGTCAGCGGTGACCACGAGGCCTTACCCCGCCCGGCTGCCCGTCGCTGCTCTCACTCTCAATGCCGGTCGAGAGCCTGAAAAGTACGGCCAAAAGTATGCCGGCCGCCAGCCAGCGGCCTAACTGCGGCAATTTCAGAGCGGCATCCATCACATCGGGATTGTCGCTCAAAATGCCTGTCGATGCGACGAGGTAGATTATCGCCGCAATGATAATTCCTTTTACTATCTTCATAACTTTTTATTTAATTGTTTATTGATTTCTGAAATCTCTGCAATGCCTCAGCACGTCGGCGGCATTGCAGAACCATTTGCCGTTTTGCTTTCCGCTGCGCTTTTCCGCCCTCACCTCATCGGAGGCAATGAGGCGCTCAAGCCGCTTCGTGCCGCCCACTATCTGAGCAGCCACGTCCTTGCCGAAGGTCAACCGCTCCATGGCGGCTAATATATTGGCAAGATGAATGCCGTTGATGTCAATCATTGCACACGAGTTACAGTTAACTGCCCGGCCTCCACGTCGCTGCGGACGCTCCAGCGGAAACCCTTCATCCGCTCAGGCATCAAATTAGAGTAGATTACATTTCGCACGCTCGTTATACGGGCGAGCGGAAAGGTTTCTTTTTGCCCCACGGCCATCGTTCGCAGCACGGGGGCGATGCTTTTTTTATTCATAGGGGCTGCGCAGCGTCTCGCTCGCTGATGCGTGTCTTAAGCACTCACGCAGCCTTAACACATTATATATACAATTATGAAAACGTAGTCATAACGTTACACTGAGCGGACCTCACGCCGCTCTGAATGACGGCAGGCTCACAGCGCTGCCGTGTGCTGTGCGTTGCTGCCTTGTTCGCCGCCCTCGGGCGTTACCTTATTGGATTTGCGCTCGCCCTTTCGGGGTCGTGGCGCTTGCGGTTACTTCGCAGTCGCAATCTCGCTTGTCTTGTGCCCACGTTTCGGCATGGTTACAAGCAATAAACTATGTCAAGGGACTATCTCCTCTGGCGAGGACTTGTGCCCGTTAGCAGTCTCCCACACCCGGGCGAATATTTTCCCAACCTCTTGCAAACCACGCAAATAATTGCTATATTTGTGTGTTGGTTTCTTTGTATGTATGTTGGTATTGCAAAGGTAGCACAATTGCGGATGAAAACCAACACAAATGAGGATATTATACGCCTATTTAACTTTTATTAAAACAATACACAGAAATTGTACTATAATCATGGACATTATCACACGAATTAACGAATTACTGCAAAGCACTGGCTTGACCGCAAATGCTTTTGCAAAAAAATGCGGCGTGTCGCAAACAACGCTCAACTCTCAGCTGCTCGGCAAACGCAAAGTGAGCGTGGCGACCATCGTGGCTGTCGTCGAGACCTTTAACGTCAACGCCAACTGGCTACTCACTGGCAGCGGCTCGATGAACAACGATGACCTCGCAAAAGCGCAGCAGACACAAGCGCTGCTGCAGGTGATGGCGACACTGCAAACCACCATCGAGGAGCAGGCGAAGCAGATAGCCTCGCTCCAAGCCGAAAACGAACGATTAAAAACTAAAGCAAGATGAAGAAGATACTAATTACATTAATTATTGCGCTCGCTGCCATCACAGCCAGCGCACAAGAAATCGGTAGCTATGAGTTGAAAAACGAAAATGGCTCAAAGTCCTATAATATCAATCTGCTACAACGCTATAGCGGTGACCCTCTGCTGGCAATTGAGGTGCCGGCGGAAAATACGGCCGACGCCAAACTGATAATCAAAAAAAGCGACGTTCCTAAATTCAAAAAATATCTCAACGAGGTTCTGGAAAAGTGTATGGACTGGAAACTGACGGCAATCAACAACGATGTGAATGACTTTAACAAGGTTATGCCAAATCTCAAATCGCCAAAGGTGTGCGTGTCTTACCATTACGGAGACAGGCATTGCTTGTCTAACGACGAGCCGATGAGGGCGCTGTTCATATACATTAAACAATACACAAATGTCTCTCTTGTGCTCACACTCGATGGCGTGGCTTTCGATAATCAGTACATACAAGCCAAAGTTGCCGTCAAATTCTTTTACCTCGACGACTTCGCAAACTTCATAAACGCTATAGACCTCGATGCCATCGAGCGGGCAATTAAGCAGAAGCAAATGACAGATGATTTGTTTCAGTGAAATTTCCGTTTTGTTGTCGCAGTATGAAATCAGAAGCGGCGAAACCCATTTATTTATGCGGTTTTCACGAGTTTTTCGCTGAAAATGTGTAATTATCAAATGATTAGCAGCGAAAATCGTCTGAAAATCGCTTAATTGGCTATCAATTAGACAATTTTATTTGTCTTTATTTTTACACGGGCGTCAAAAATGACGCATTTTAATTGTCGGAAAATTGTCGGAAACGAGCATTTTGTTTCCGTTTTATTGTCGGAAAAAATCAAAAAAAATGGCACAAGTCAAAGCAGTTATCGTGCCAGCTAAAATGCTGGCAGATGGAAGGCACAAAATCAGAATAAGCATATCTCACAACTCGAAGACACGCTACATCCCCACAAGCATCATCATCAACTCGGAGCGTGAGTTCCGCAACGGCCAGATTGCACGCCGACCCGATGCGGCATACCTCAACGTGCAGTTGCGAAAGTTGCTCGACAAATACCAGGAGGCCATCGACAACATCGGCTACATCGAGGGACTAACTTGCAGTGAAGTCGTGCAACTTGTCAAGAGTAACGGGGCTGACGAGCATAAGACAATCAGACAGCTGCTCAGCGAGTACCTCGCTGCCAGCACGCTCTCATACAACTCTGTGAGGGTGTACATCGGCAAGGTCAACTCGTTCGAGGCGTTCGCCGGCGGAGACATCCTGCTCGAGCAGCTTAGTTACAGCAAGATCATCGCATACGACAAGTGGCTGAGGTCAAGGGGCGACACCTCCACTACTGTGCTCAACAACATAGCGGCGCTCCGCATGCTCTACCTCTTTGCCGGCAAATGCAGCTACGCTTTGCCGAAAATCAATCCCTTCGCCGCCTACAAGTTTCCGCAAAATGCTATACGTGAGGCGTGGTTGAGCACTGAGCAGATAAAGGAGGTTAGGGACTTCGATGCCGGACGACTGGCTTACGCACGTGACATGTTCATGCTCAGCTACTACCTCGGCGGCATCAACCCTGTTGACCTTAGCAAGATTGATTTCCGCAGCGTTGGCAAGTCGCTGAGCTATGTGCGGCAAAAAACCGCATCCAGGACTGGCTCGGCAATCGAGTTTGTGATACCTGATGAGGCGTGGCCTATCATCAATAGCAGGGCTGACCGCAACGGGCACGTTATGCTCGGCCCGAAAAGCGGAAAGCTGATGAACTTGTCGCACTCGGTCAAGTCAATCAGCCGCCGCCTGGGCTATGATAACATGATTTTTTATTCGGCCCGCAAATCGTTCAGCCAGCACGCCTTCGAGCTGGGTATCAGCACAAGCGTTATAGATTATATTCTCGGGCACTCACACAGCGGAGGGCGGCAGTCGCTCTATCACTACATCAGAGTGACGCCTCAGCAGGCGACAGAAGCCGTGCGGGCCGTCTTGGATAATTTGAAATAATTCATTAACTTTGCAGTGTTAATCTCTAAAAATCATAACTTTTAGAATTAATTGTTTATTTTCTGAAGCCGCAGCAATGCGGCTTTTTTGTGCGCAAAAAAAACACCTCCGACACGATGAGCGGAGGTGCAATGAAACACACAAGCCAATGGAATTAATAAACCTTGACTGCATATAAGACAATCCAAGCGGACGAATTGATAAAAAAACACTATATTTGCCGTACAAATTTGAAGCAATTCACAATAAGGATTATTCCGTTGTGAAAACATTTAAGGCGGCCCGTGGGTCGCCTTAAATGTATATATGCTGCGTGATCGAACTTATCGGGGCCGTGTCACGCTATTTTTTTAAACCTTTTTCCAAATGCTTGATTATAAGCCACAAAATCCGGAAAACAAAAAATAAGATGGCCGCAGGTATGGCCAGCATGAAAAATATGGTAATTAGCGAAAATATCGCTTCGGCTATGCCAGGCCTGTATAATGCGAGCATCATAGCACTTCACCCAATTCACGCTCGCCGTCCTCAAACGAGCCGAGCGCATACATCTTGTTGACGAAGTCCTTAAAAAGAACAGGCCAAAATGTCTTCTCGATAGCCCAACGGCGTTCGCCGATGACGAAAATGGGGGCGTGGTTAACGCTCCACTTTGCCAACTGCTCGATGTCGAAACTTTTCGGCATCGTAAAGCAGATGTACTTCATTCCTTTCATCGCTGTTGATTTTTGTTGGCGTTATAGTGAAATCTCGCCAGGGCGAGGGCGTAGCCGAAGGTGTACTCGTTGCCCGGCTCGCTGACCTCCGGCAGAGCAGTGATGGCTCGTGCCGTGTCAATGATCGACGGGTACTTTTTTGCTGCCTCGACGAAGTGGCTGGCGAGTTCTCGCATAAACTCCTCCCTGTTTTTTGCAGCAAATAGCTGTTTTGGTAAGCCATATCCAATTTTTCCGTCGTTGACCATCTCGGCTATAGTCTTGCCGAAATTCTCCATTTCCCGCCATAATGCGAGGGCGTCCACTGTGTTGTTGTTCATTTTGTGTTGTTTTATGGGCGGCCGAAGCCGCCTGGTTAATTAATAGTTTAACAGATACAAATTTATCTCTTTGTGCTGGCAGAAATAGATTTCAAACTCGCCAGCATCAAATTTCCTCATTATCTCTTTGTAACCCTCGTCCTCGTAGTCGTCGCCGGGGTCATAGGCTCTCACGAGGTCGCTACGCATTATGAACAAGACCTGCGAGGGCGTTTCGGCCATTGTGCAGCGATACACGCCGCTGCCTCGGAACTCGGTGAATGCTTCGTCAAGCATGGCATTCACAGCTTTGGCTGTTCTGTCGTCAGCGTCAGTGTAGCCGCTGACTGAGCGGCGACCGCCTTTGTTCTCCTTAACAAGTACAACATAAGCGCCTTCGGCTTGGATGTCAGCACAAATATTTTGAAAATCCCTTAAATTCATAGCTTCCATATTTTTCTTTTTTTGGTTAGTTAATGTTAATTTTATTCGCCGCAGTGAATTTCGTTGCGGCTGTTTTTCTCTGCATAGATTTCGCTCTGCACCTTGCCGATAGCCTCTTGGTAGTAGTCGAGTTGGTCGTCATTAAGTCTCTTTGCCTTGGGAAGGAAGTCAACAGCGGTCACGCTGTCAGGCTCGTTGTCGTTGACGTAGAGGTTGAGCAGCTCTTTGCGGCTGCGCTCGTCCATGTTGTCGAGGAGAGCCTCGATGATAGTCTTTTGGTCTCTGAGGCTCATGGCCTCGAGGGTCTTCTGAATGTCTGATGTTTTCATAACTGAATTAATTAATTATTTTCTGATATACAAAAGTAATACTTTTTTCTTAATTCTCAAAATTTTGAGAGTAAAAAATGAACTTTTTTTGAAAAAAATTATCTGACATCCAACGAGATATTCAGCGCTGCGCACAACTTGCCGAGCGTGTCGATAGTCGCTGAATAACAGCCCATCTCTATCTGCGAGATGTGGTTGGGGCCCACGCCGCTCATCTCTCCCAACTGCTTCTGCGTCAAGCCCTGCTCGAGCCTGGCATCCCTTATCTGCTTGCCGATGCGCAACAGTCTCCACTGCTTCACTGCGTCGGCATCCTCAGTCAGCAGGTCAAGACGGTTGACCTTGAGCCACTCGCCAGCCTGGCGCAAGACGGTGGACAGCCGCTGCGGCCCTACCTTTGCCCCGTCAAGCGAGGTGACACGTGCCGAGCCGTTGAAGTCGCCAATCTTGAATTTGATGACGACGTTATAGGCGGTGTCGGCCAGCACTGCGAGCCCTTCCTGAACGCTCGGCTGCACGATAAAACGGCCTTCGTTGACCTTCGGATCGGGCACTGCCGGCTTGATGTCGACGCTCAAAATCTCCCGGTCGCCAACAAACTTGATGAACTGCTCGGTGGCCATCACCTTTTCCACGGCCTCGGCCTGGTTGAGGGCGGTCGAGTTGGCCTGTACCTCATCGCCGCCCGCAATTTTGATTACAATGTTAAATCTCTTCATCTGATTTTTCGCTTATCCAACTTTTTGAAAATTCTTCATCCTTAAATGCTTCGGCAATGCCGGTGATTTGCTTCAGGCGCAGCACCTCGTCTGCGTCCATGCCCAGCTCCTTGCCGATGCGTGCGTTGCTCCAGTCGTGCTCACGCAGCAGCACCACCAGTTTAGCTGACAAGCCGACCTGATGAGTGCCACGTGCCATGTTGTGCCGCACGGTGGCGGTGATGCGGTCGTCTATGTCCTTGTCAAGGCGGCTCACGGGCACATAGCCATGCAGCATCGCTCTTATCTCTTTGTCTTGCTGAATGACTTTCGTGCGGTGGAAGCCGTCAACGATGGTGTAGGGGTGCTTGGCATCGTGTGGCGTGCCGCACACAACCACGGGCATAGTCACGCCGTCCTTCTTCATACTCAACTTCAGCAACTTCATCTCGGGCGGCGCAACGTGGTTGGGGTTGTAGTCGTTGCCGGCCACCTCGTCAGCCGGCACGAGCTGCACGTTGAGGGTGGGGCAGTTGATGCCCAGCCAGTCATATAGCTCTGCCGTCAGCGAATTAAACAATTTCACTTTGTCAGGAAATGGCATATCTGTTAGTATCTTCTCAATCATAGCTCTCTCATTAGACGTGCTGCCACGCTTCGTTTTCGTTCTACTTCCTTGATAGTAGCCCCGTAGGTGAGGTTTCGGCAGCTGTATTCGTTTTTCAGTAGCGCCTTGCAAATTCTGCGCCACACAGCCTTTTCAACCGCCCCGGCAATCTCGGAGCCATGCTCCGCAAACGCCTCGAAGTACCGGACTATTTTCTCGTTGAAATTCGCCGCCACGCTCGGCGGCATCGTGTCAAGCAAAAAATAGGCATAGCTCTTGTAAGTGTAGCCTGGAGGCAGCACCACACGCTTGTTGCCGAGCGCTGTTTTGTCCCGCTCGGTGTAATGGTTGCCGTAATTGGCTCCCTCAACTCTGTTAACAACCTTGGCCCACGTCTCCGGCTCCAGCAACTTAAAGAGATACAGCCCCTGGCGCTGGTCGTCGCCGTAGGGCTGGCACAGGCGCTGCTTGTATATGCTTACCCCGGCCAGATACATAATGTCGTAAATTCGGTTGTAGTCCCAGCCGAATTTTCCATTTGCCCGCCAAATATCCTCGCAGCGCCAGTCGTAGATGGGGTAGCAGTTATACACCTTGCTGGCCGTGTCGTGCGGCCGCAGCTTGGTCGTCCATTGCAGCCCATCAAGGCGCACCTTGGTGTCGCACGCAATGGTGCGAAATCGGTTGAGGCTCTCGTCGCTGCGAATGCCAACGCAGCAAGCTGTGCTCCTACCGCCCGAGAACCATTCGGCGAATGCCGGCACAAACTCCTCGAACTCCATGCCGTGGCGGAAAAATGGGAAATAGTCCTCATCGGTGATCGCCCACTTGTTGGCTGGGTAATCTCTCACCCATGCGTCTCTCTTGCTCTTGTCCCAGCACAGCCAGTATGGCGAAATCTGCGACACGGCATTGCGGAGGTGTATAGGGAGGCACACCCACCAGCCCTGCACCTCTGGACGGCTGAACATCCGGTGCGTAAACTCTATGGCGTGCGCATATTGCGCCTCGAAATCGATGTACAGGGCGTTGACCGGTAACCGCCCGTGCCGCCGTGCCGCCTCTATGGCGAGGTTGAGGAGCACGCCGCTGTCCTTGCCATTGCTGAAAGACACATACACCTTGTCGAAATGAGTGTAGATATAGTCGAACCGCCCGGTGGCGGCCTCATACACGTTGATGTCGAGGTAACACTTCATAGCTCCGCCTCCAGTTGCTTTTTTGACGTCTTCTTGAAATATTCACTCATCGACACCTTGTTGCGAATGTTCTCCTCTATCATGCCCTCAAGCCCCACGTTGCCCGTCAGGTCGTAAAATTCGCAGTCGAAATCCTGGCCAGTGCGGTAAGTTCTGTGCGTGCTCTGTACACGCAGGGCGTAGTCCCAAATCTTGTCAAAGTAAATGGTCACGTTGTACTGCTGCAAGTTGAGGCCGTAGCTCTCCTTCTGGTAGCTCAGCACCTTGCACTTCGGCCATTTTTTGCGGCAAATTTCGGCGCTCTTGATGAAGCGTGTGAATATAATAACCTTGTCGGGGTCGCATTTTTTCACGACCTCATCGCACGCAGCCACTTTGGCGTCGCAGCAGCAGTAGCTCATCTGCAACTCGGAGGTCATGCCGAGAAAATAATTCTGCTCGTTAATACCGTTGTTCTCGTCGTCATTAATCAAGTCTATCCACTTTTGCTTGATTGCGCCATATTCCGCATGCGCCGCATCTTCAAGCTCATATTTTATTTCGTGGAAGCGCTGCTTGACTTGCAGTTGCAAGTCACACTCGTATATGTAGTTTCTTATCAACGAGTATAAATATTCAATATTTTCATAGCTCGTTATGACGTCAACAGAGTATGTGCGCTTGTCGTAGCGTATATAATTGCAAAAAGTATTCATAAAGCGCCGCTCGCTCATGTTGAGGATTTTTGGCGACAGAAAATTCATCTGCGCCCAAATGTCCATCACATTGCGACTCAACGGCGTGCCGTTGAGGATGAGGCGGTAGGCACACTTATTGCCGATGACCTGCATCCTGGCTGTGCGCTTGGCCTTGATGTTTTTGATTTTCAAAGACTCGTCGACGACGCAGAACACGTTGCTGTGGGCCTCCACCTCCTCCAGCACCTCGGAGAAGATGCGGTCGCTGCCGCCGATACTCTCGATGCCCACGTAGCGCACGTTCTTGCAGTTGAGGCCCCATTTGTCAACCTCCATCGGCACGGTGCCCATATCACCCTTGATGGTACGCAGCGGGCCGACCCACAGCACCATGTCGAGGTCGGGCACTGAGTTAATCAGCTCGCAGGCGACACGGGTCTTGCCCGTGCCGGCCTCCATGAACAGCGCCCCCACCTTCCACTTGGCGAGGTGGCCGATAGCCTCTTTTTGGTAGTCTTTAAGTTTGTTCATAAGATATGGAAAATTAATATCTCATGCCATTGTAAACTGCCCAGTAATGGGGGAGAGTGTGCTCCTTGGCTGCGCTCTTTGTGATGTCAATGGCCATCTCTACCTTCTTCAGCATTGCCTCGCTCACCTCATTATCACGCATCAGCTTGCGCAGGTCACGCACAACCTTGCGGAGGATAGCCTCGAATGCCTTCCAGTCACGATTTTCATTCTCCACGAAATAGCGGGCATCTGTGCGGCGCTTAAAATTTTTGAGGTTGCTCTTGCCGATAGCGAACGAGCCGCCGATGATGTCATGCCCGTCAAGAAGAAGGCCCCATGTACAGGAAGCCACACGGCCCCAGTGATTTGAAAAACGGAAGATGTCGCCAGTCGTCTCATCGATGAGATACTCGCTCGACGAGAGCGGAGACTGATGCCAGCTGTATTTGCCACTGGCCTTCATCTCTTCCCAGGTGTTCCTCTCATCGGCCTCCTTTCTAAGTGAGCCCACGAAGGTGGTCTCGGTGCCGATATAGTAGTCCTCGAGCGTTACCTCGGAGTGCAGCTCGTTGTAGTCAACGCTGTCGGGGTTGCTGCGCAGCCACTCATTAACGGCTGCGGTGTTGATGACTTTCTTGATGATGGGGTAGATGTTGTTGCGATTGAGCTTCATAACTGATAGTGTTTAATTGTTTATTTCTTACAATACAAAGATACGGCTTTTTTCTTAATTCTCAAAATTTTGAGAATAAAAAATGAACTTTTTTCAGAAAATCATCGCTTCAATTCATCAATTGAGTTGTCGGCCACGGGGTCTATGTGCTTTGCTATGTGCACGCTGCCCGTGGATGTCAGGCGGTGGGTCTTGGTGTCGTAGAACTTCGCCCCCTTTGCAGAGTAGTTCAGCGACTTCTTTTCCAAAATCCAGGCCGAAATCCACCACACTTCCTCGTCATCGGCGGCTGTGAGGTCGGGGCAATAGACCTGGCTCTTCGGCAGCACGTCCTTGTTTCCGTTGTAGTCCTCGGCCACATAGGCCTTGTCGGAAATCGAGGTGAGGCGCTTAAGCCTCACCTTGTAGCACTTTGCCTTCATTGCTTAGAGCGTTAAGAGTTCGTTGCTGTAATCTTCATAGCTCCACTCCTCGCCGATGGCGTCGAGGTCGGCCTGTGTGTTGATGGTCTTGCCAGGGCAGTCGAGTGTGGCCACGAGCTCCCAGTCATTGCCCTGCTTCTCGTAAATTTTCACGTCCTCGCAGCGGAAATTGCGATAGCTGAACGCCTTCGCCCAGCGAGTGTTGCGAGCCTTGAAGCCGTATTTGCAGCTCGTCGGGCCGTAGACGGCCATGTACTGCTTCATCGGGCCGATGCCCAGCTGCTCTTTGATGTAGTCGCTGGCCTTAACGCTCACCTCGTAGAGGTGCTTGCAGCCGTATTTCGCTGCAAACTCCTTGGCCTCCTTGAGCCACGGCTGCTTCTTCAGCTCGTCGATGCTGTACCAGCTGGGCAGCTCGGGGAAGTTCTGAAGGTTGCAGAGAGAGGCGTCCTCCAGCGTGATGTGCGCCTCGATGATATACTCGCCCTCGATGCGGTCGAGGAAATTCTTGATAACTTGAAGTTCGATAAATGCTTTCATAACTTTTTTGTTTTTGTTTATTATTCTGTTTCTTTCTTACAATACAAAGATACGACTTTTTTGTGAACTCTCAAAATTTTGAGAGTGTTTTTTTTAAGAAATCAGCAGTATTTTTTTTGATATAAACCCATTGCGTTTTGCTCCTGGTAGCAGAGCTTGATAAACTCTCGGCGGTCGTTGCGGCACATCTTCTCATTGGCCATCTTGCAGCCTTTACGAATTTTTTGAGCAATGCGCTCGGGCTTGTTGAGTATCATTGTGATTTCACGTGCCGAGAGGTCGTTCAGCACGTCAAAAACGATTTGGAAATACTGCTTCTTCGTGATTGCAGGAGCAAAGCAGGTGAGCATATCATTTGCATAAGAGTCTTCTGCCACTTGGCGATACTTAACGAGGAGATTGTATATTCTTGAGTCCATATCTAATAGAGTTAACTTGTTTATTTCCGTATACAAAAATAATAAAATTATTTGAATTCTCAAAATTTTGAGAATTTTTTTTCAAAAAAAATATGGCTGCGTGGGTAAATTATCACGCAGCCACTTCGGATTAATTTCGGGACAGTTCAAATCTTCTTAGGAGGCTTTTTGGCTCCCTTGCCGCAGCCTGGGCACACCATCTTCGGCACGATCTTCATCTGTGTAGCCCTCATCTTCTTCATCGCTATATACTTCATCGCACAACTTGTTATAGACTTTACTCATAAAACCAAACAGCAGTTCCAGCCACACGGCGGCATAGGCTGCCGTGAATGCCGTGAACACGGCCATGATGGGCACGGCATGCTCGACGCACAGCAGATGCGCCAAACTCGCCCAAAACGTTAGGCACTTCGGACATCCGATGAGCACGAATTCCCGTCTCAGCACGCCCTCGATGGCTTCGACGAGGCCAAGGTGCCGAAACAGCACGGCCGAAACTGCTATGAGGACAACGGAAATCATGCGGGCGCTACAATTAGGCTGGCCTCCATCTGCACGGCATTGCACAGCGTGCAGCACTCTTGCACGTTGGCCGGGCTGACAACGCAGCTGCCAGCCGTCAAGGTGGGCGCAGTGGCGCTCGTCACGGGTACGGTAAACTGGCACACGATGCCCTCGCTGACAGGGCACGGGGTGCAGCCGTTGGCGCAATTGTGGTAATAGGGCTGATAGGTCAGCGTGCCCGTACACAGGATTGTGGCGTTATATGCGCCGTTGCCCACGCCAACCACCTCCTGTACCTGATACTTGAGGTCTGCGGCTGGGGGATAGGCGCTGTTGATACAAATCTTTCTGTTGCCGCACAAATAATGCGTCAAGTCAATTACGTAGGTGGCGGTGGTGCTCGCTGCCGCCGCCGGGAGGGGCATAATCTCGTTGAGGTAGGTCGCCCCGTTGCTCTTACATCTGCAACTCATAACTTTGTTAATTTAGATTGTTAAACGATGCCCTATTCATCTGCGCCGGCACCACTCTGCGCTATTTCCTCGTCGTCTGCCGCCTCAAAGGGGTTGATGACACCTCCGCTGCTGCTCATTTCCAGCATTGCGGCCTCGAGCAGCTCGAGGCGCTCGACTATGCTCTGCTGATTTTTCAACACGTTGTGGGCGTGCTGGGCGGCGCAATACTGCCACTGCACTGGCTGACACTTCATGCAGTCGCCCGAGCAGCTGAATTTCTTTGTCTCTTCCATTTTTGTCAACTCTTAAAATAACTTATAATCCTCGCACGTACGAGAGGGTTTCCCTCCCAATTGCGCACGGCAGCAGCCACCTTCTTTGCCGTGACTGCACGCCCAGCGTGGGCGTGTGCTGCGATGAATTCCTTGATTGCTTGTGCCGCCTCGTCAGCTTCCGCCTGGCTGGCTGCGTACACGTTAAACCTCACTTCGTAGCCGCCCATCAGTTGATGTCAGGCAGCGACTCAACGGGCGACGGCGGAATTTCGCCCCTTCGTTTCGCAGCTATGCCCCTCACGATTTCCGCTCCTTGCGAGAGCGTGTCCTTGTTTTTGTCCACCCAGCCGAAAATCCGGTCGAGCGTTCCTTCAAGGTTGTCAAACCACGACGGCGGCACTGGGTCGATGTCGGGCAGCTCGCCCATGTCGTCAATCAAAAAGTGATACAGCTCCATCGCCTCCTTTATGTCGCCTCTCGCAATCAAGATACACTGCTGTTTCAGCGCCATCTTGCTTGTCGGTCTCAACGCTCCTATCATTTCCATGACTCGCCTGCTTTTTCGTTTCCAAATCATTTCATTAATTAAAAAGTCGGGGGCGTCCCCCCGACGACTGAAAAAGCGTCAAGCCGTTAGCCGCAAGTGCCAGGGCAAGCGCACGGCTGAGGTGCTGAATAAATCGACACCTTCTGCGGGCAGCTCTGAACCTGGCCGGTCAGCGCTCCGGTGAGCAGCGTGGCCTCGGCCTGTGCGAGGGCGCTCGAAGTCGCTGAGGTGCTCTGCGAGCCGCTCTGCTGCACGTTGATGTAGTCACGCAGCGTCGGGTTTTGCTGCTGAATGTAGTTCACACGCTCGCTGCGCTCGTTCAAGATGTTGTTGGCAAGCAAGTCCTGCATCTGGCGAGAATGCGCAGCGTTGGCCTCTATGAGGCTCTGATTGCCCTTCGCACGTCCAGCGGCGTATATCGGGCCGAAAATCCAGGCGCCGACCGCAAGTGCCGTGCCTACTGCTCCCAGCGTGACGGCGGCCACGGTTGCGCCGTTGGGGCGTCGGGCGGCCCGGTCGGCCACCTTAAAATGCTCGTAGCTGCTTAAATCGGTGCCTCTGCCGCCTCCGTAGGCGATACCCTGCACCATTGCCATGTCCTCTTGTGATAGCATAATGATAAAAATTAAAGCGTTAAACAATAGGTTTACGATGCGAAAATAGGGTAGGGCGGCGGCACGCCCTAATAAAGGACACAAGAAAAAACCGCCCGCTGAAAATCAGGCGGTTGCGGTTTCGGAATGTCCCGAAATCGGGACACAAGAAAGCCGCTACCCGTCACGGGCTGCGGCTGGCAAACGAAAAATCCAAAAAGATTAATGTCAGAAAAAATCAGAAAAAAGATGAAAACAATTAATTAACTCTATATCGTTGTATCTTTTCAACGTCGGCCTCGGTGAGCCACACCTCACGATGCCCGTTGCGGCTGAATTCAATGCCGGCGGCCTGTGCGTCACGCTGAAGCTGACGCACACTGATGCCAAGTTGGCGTGCGGCCTCCTCACGGCTGAAAGTCTTAGGCACTTTCGAGCGGTAGAGCGCACGCAGCGCCGTGGCGAGTGCGCTGAACGCCTCGCTGCTCATGCCGCATTTGTTCTCTTCAGCGGCAGCCGAAATCTCGGCAAGCACTGAGCGTAAATCCTCTATGCCTTTTTGCATATGCTAAGATAATTAAAATGCTGATGCCTGACAACAGCATGATGAACCTAATAAAATCAATATCCACGCCCCAAGCGGCAAAAAATCCGAGGCGCTTGGCGATGATGCAGCAATGCGCTGCAAAGCAGTAGTTGATGCAGATTTGATGGAAAAGACAAAATCTGAACACCTGTGAAAGCACCCACAGCACCACGGCGGAGAGCAGAGGTGTTGAGGCATAACGCAGCAGTGGCAGGTCGATGCCGCAAAGCAATAGGAGGCAGTGCAGCGTCATCAGCATGCACACCACCACGGGTGCCCATCGCACGAGTTGCAGCAGCACTTTGATCATCGCCGTATTTTTTTTGCGGCGGCAAAAACCGCTTCAGCAGCAAGTGCTATGCCGCCTATCCACATCAGCCACTTCTGCCACCAGCGCAGCACGTTCACCTCCTGCCGCTTCACAACCACAGACGACTTAACACGGGCGAGGCTGTCGCATCGTGCCCTCAGCTCGCTCACGCCCGTTGAGTCGATGCGCCAGCGGTCAACGAACTTCGTGCGCTCCACCACCTTGGTCCCGCCCTCAAGGTACACCTTGGTGGTGTCCCTCACGGCCACGCTGTCGATGCGCAGCCGCCACTCCGTGAGCCTCAGCGTGTCGGTGCGGCTCACGTTGATGGTGTCGGTCCTGTACTCCGTGCGGTACTCCACACGCTGCGCCCTGCACCCGACGAGCGCAAGCACAAGCAGAACTATTGCCGTTATTCTTTTTGTCATTGTCATTAAAATTAGTAACTTAGCAGCGGATTTTAAATGAACAAAAGTAAAATTAGTTAAGGAGCTGCTCTGTGAAGAGCGGCTTTTTTTCGCTCATTTTTTGCTGTCACGCAGAAATGCGCTAACTTTGCTGCACATCAAATAAATCAATAAACGTAGGTCGCCTCTCGGGGCGGCTTTTTTTGTTGTGTTAAAATGCCGCCCAGCCATGTGTGTTAAGCCGCAGAACGCTGCGAAGTGAATGGCGGCATCATAATATTTTTGCGCCCTCTTCGGAGGGCGTTTTCGTCACTCAATCGTGAGGAATATGCCGCCCTTGGCCTCCTTCATCGCAGCGTAGAGCTTGCCGAATGTGGCGGTGGAGTTGATGAGTCGCCCCACCACCTTGTTCTGTCCGACAAGTATGCAGCCGCTGGTGTCCTCTGCCGTGTTGCCCACGTGTATCAACACCCCGTCGAAGCCTATCGTGTTCAGCAGCCGTGGCACGCAGCCGTTGATTGGCTTGGCCCACGGGTAGCGGCCATAGTTCGAGTACTTAGGCGACTTCACATCCAGCGTCACCCGATACTGGCCGCTCGGTATGGCGGTCTTGTTCTGCACCTTTATGCGCTTAATCTGCTCAAGCGACATCTGCTGCGTCAGTCCTCTGTCGGTGTCCTCCAGCGTGTCGCAGAAGTACTTGCCGTTAACGTACAGATGCCCTATCGTGTAGAGCGGCTTCTTCGCCACTCGCTTAATCTTAATCTCCATTTGCAAAATGTTTTTTCAATTCGTCAAGCTGCGCCTTGTAGGTGTTGCGCTCGTGCGTCACTTTGTCCAGCCGCTTGCCGGTGATGGCGAGTGCCGCAAGCAGCAGCATCACCATCGCAAACAATACCATTACGCTATTTTCCATTGCTCTCGTCTGTTTCCATCGCCTCCTCCACGGCATCGCCAAGGTCGGGCGACTTCCGCTTGAGCAAAGCGATAATCATTTTTTTTATGCTGAATTTCCACTGCACCCCGTGCAGGGCGCACACGTGGCCCATTATGCTGTCTATCTCCCACACGCAGCCGAAGCCGAGGCCGATAGCCGCAGTGGTAGTGTGCGTGGCCCAGCCGAGCGGCTCGAAGATGGCCAACCCAACCACCGCCCCTACGATGAGGTAGGTGAGATAGTCCACGGCCTTGTTGCAAGTCCTCCGCCCAGCACGGCTGAAGCGGAAGTCCTCGTGCTTCTGAAGGCTCTCGCTCAGCCCGAACCAAAAGTCCGCAACGATGAGCACCACCACGGCCACCAGCATCCAGCGCAAATCGAAGAGTGCGCTAAGCGCCTCCGTGCCCATTGCGCTCACCACAAGCAGCTTTCCGCTGCTCACCGCTGTTGTCTTCGTTATCATCCGCCTATCCCTTGCTAAAGTGCCACATCACCAGCCACGCCACCGCCAGCACGATGCCCACTTGGTCGGCTGCGAAGTCGCCCCAGCTCCAGTTGTTCACGTACACCTTGTCGCACCACTCCTTTGTCACAGCGGCCACCTCTGCGCAGAAAACCGCAGCCACGGCAGCCGTTGCGAAGTCAGCGCCAAGCAGCGACAAGAACGTGCCGATGCAGCCGCCAATCAGCAGGCACACGGCCACGTGCTTCAGCTTGTCAACTCCAAACCACTTAATCAACCACTCCATAATCAATCCTCCTCTCGTTAAACGTTAAACTTCTGTTGCAGCTCGTTAATCTCGCTGCGTGCCGCCTCTCTCTCAGCGTGCAGTGCGGCAATGTCGTATGGCATTGTGCCGCCCGTGGCCTGCGCCTCAAAGCACTTGATGACCTTGTAGTCGTTCGCCCTCAACAGCTCCTCCAGCTCGGCAATGCGCTGCCGTGCCTTGTCGGCCTCGGTCGGCTGCGTCTGCTTGTCCTCTGTTAGCACCCACCCCTCAGCGGCCATCTGCTCGGCCGTGGGGTTGAAAATCTGCCGCCCGTTGGCGGTGATGAGCGGCTGCGTGAACCGCTCGCCCTCTCTCTCGTAGTGTGTCATATTATGTTAAATCTTTTAATGTCGAGTTCTCGATTTGCCGCCATCTCGTCTTGCGTGAGACAGCGGTTGTAAATTCGCAGGGCATAAATGCGCAGCGTGTTGCCGCTCGACACGTCGCCAAATAGGATTTGGCCGTCCGTCTCGGCCATATCTGCGTTTCGGGCCCCAGGCCCGCTCTGCCAAGCCTTTTTTTCGTCATAGCGATATGACCACGCCCCGCTCTGCGTGTCATTCTGCCAAATCTGATAAATGCTCGGCTGGCTGGCGTCATCGGTCGGCACAACAGATACCAACGTGGGCAGATTGACGTATGCAATGCCGCTACCTGACGCCTTGTTGTATGCTAAATACAAAAAATTGCCGAAAAACAATTCCGGCTGATACGGCCACGGTGCAGTTTTCGACCTGTAAATGATGCAATAACCCGTCATACTCACAACTACCTCTACGGTTACAAGCAGCGGGTGCGGCACAACGCCCGTGGTATAGTTGTCTGACGTTGTAAAGGCGCAGCAGTGGTTAACCTCGTCATAGGCCGTTGCGCTCCCTTGTATCATATCATTTCCGCTGCCGCTGAGGTCTTTCCACACGCCACCGCTGGGCGGCTGGTAGCCGTCAAAGCACAGCACGAGGCCGTCACGCACGTAGCCGTCTATCACGCTCGGTAGCGGCTTTGACGCTAAAAATCTCCTTAGCTGGCTCATAGGCTAATCTGCATTAAATTCTGCCGCAATGGCGAGGTTGTCAACTATGCTAATCACGTAGCGCTTGCCCTCGTCAAACGAGGGGGGTGAACGCCCACTTGAGCGAGGCGGGCAACGAA
>ERZ808292.21-NODE-21-length-62549-cov-13.855714_pt1 | contig 62549 bp, 83 predicted proteins | sample MGYA00521275_ERZ808292 | MGnify/ENA primary metagenome ERZ808292 (study PRJEB31516, sample SAMN03275613) | gut metagenome | biome: mammalia-associated habitat; material: feces | host: Papio cynocephalus | place: Kenya | collected 2012-07-26 ... | reverse complement strand
CCGTGGCGGTTGCGTCGCTGGTGTCCGTTCCCGTGCTTCCGGCTTCCAGCGTACCCGTCACGCCGAAGATGGAAACCCCCTTCTTGATGTTTCCAGCGCTCAGATTTCCGTCGCCCTTGATGGTCTGCGCTCCGGTGAGATACTGGTTCGCTGCGATTGTCTGATTTTCTGTTCCGGGTGTAACGGTGGCCGCTGCTTTACGCGGCACATCTGCACCGACGTAAGTTGGCAGTTCTTTTTCGATTCCCGCAATAGCAGAGGCATTTGCACTTGCACCATCTTCCAGATTATTCAAGTCAGCCGCAGTTATTACGTCTCCAGTTTTCCATATTTTCTTCGTGTAGCTCACTGTTTACTCATGACCTCCTTTACGGCGGAAATTTTGTTGTCTGTGCTGGCGTTGCTATCCTCAATCGCATTCAGCTGGTCTGCTGTAATAACGGAGCCGACGGTGGCCGTTCCAACAATTTGAGGTTGATTTGCTTGTTTGTACCGTCCAAGCACCAGCACCGCCACGGTAAGCGCATCTGCGCCGCCGAAGCTGCCAGAGGGGCTGTGTACAAAGACGCGGGCGTGCTGGTTGTCTCCCTGCGGGACGATCTTGACATTCCAGCCGAGCGCCGCACCGGCATTGCTTCCGACACCCTCCAGTGTTCCGAAGGCCGCTACTCCCGCTTGCAGGGCAAATGGATAGCTCACCCATTTTTCCAACACGGATGCGGCGGAATATTCCGCTGTCACATTGCACCACATCATGGCTAGACCAGAGGTATACTTGATGTATTCCCAATCACCCGATGTACCGGATTCGGCTACGAAGTCCTGCGCAAAATAGTTAAAAGAACCGTTGTTGACAATTACACTATTGCTGTTATTGCCGCCGGAAGCCCCACCGAACGTAAACACCGTTACCTCGTCCCCGGCATTTGCAAATTCCATAGATGCAAGGAATGGAAGTGATTGCTCTGTAGAATCAAACGGTCGTTGGATTGATATTCTGTCGTCTTGTGCCGCCTGAGTAACCTTTGCCCTATACCACTGAACGTTGTGTGAGAGGCGCTCCTCTATTTTGGGGGATATGTAGCGCCATACATACTCTGCGACGGAAGTCAGGTCATCCTTGGTTGCCACGTCAAATCACATCCTAACTATCAATTTCAGAAAGCGAAAGAACGTCGCCGTATTTCTGCGCTATGAGCCTAGCAGCAGTTTCCGTTTCTGCGCAGATTCTAATCGTGCTTTCTGCTTCGGAATGGTAAATCAGGGCAATCCAATATTTCTTCACTACATTCTGGCAAAGCATTTGGTGAGTCCCCCTCAAATCCCGATTTTGGATAGTATGTAGCCGACCGCAGCTCCTACAATGCAGGATATGGCAGTATTCAAGACTTTTCTCCACATTTCACCATCACGACCTTCTAGGCGCTCAAGTCGCTTCCCTTGCTTCTCCTGCTCCTTGCACATCGCCTGAACGCTTTGCGCTAGTTTCTCAACGCTGATTGCAATGCTTGTGACTTGACTGATGCTGCCTTCAAGGAGGGATAGGCGCTTATCTTGTCGCTTGTTCTCTTCTTCGAGCCGCCTTTTAAACTCCTCGTGTTCGGCACGAGATATTGGTTGATCCATTCAAAAGCCCTCCCTTAAAGTTCGGTTCCAATAATATGTATACAGAACCTGCCTTGAGATGGGTTTAAGTTACCAGCGCTAACAGATATATAAACCGTTATATTTGGAATGCCGAGCAATGACTCATAGTATTCTGCGCAGCAACTGATTCCGTTCTTAACGCCAATGTCTGATGTTGCGGGAGATATTGCAGAGAATATAAGGGTGTTATCCACACCGCTCCCTTTAATTTCAGAAGGGAAACCAACTTGTATACTGAGCTTTTGCGCACTTCCGCTCGTTACGCTATAAGAACCAATAAGGTACATTTCTCTGGTTCCGCTTGCGTATGTGCGAACAATCCAATCCCTTTGCCCGTCTCCGCCGCCTCCAGTCTGCTGTACGGCGTACCGCTTTACGCTTGTTACATAATCGGCGAGTGGTTGATCTCCGAAAAATGCAGGTATGATTCCGTGACCGCTTGGGTCGGATAGCGTTACATTTTGGATTTGCGTTATGATATTTGCATATGGTCCACCGAGATATAACTCGTCATTAAACGTGCAGATACAGATCAGTTTGGTTGGCTCATAACCGTAAATTTTTGCAGTCTGAATGCTGCTTGATGATGTGGCGTACTTAATCACGGTGGAGACAGTGCCGTCATCTGGGTCTGTGACGTCAACAACCAAGTACGGGATGGAATTTAGGACGGTTCCATTCACGATCGATGAATAGTTTCCACCGATAGAGTAATCTGTCCATTTCGAGGTAGATGGAGAATATACAGCGGCTGTGCTCATATCCTCGTCTTGAGTTTCCACTATGAAGATTTCACCTTTCTCCGAAATGGAGATTTTACTTCCGCTTCTAGAGAGTGAAAAATCAGACCATACGCTACCATCAGATGATGTCTTGATTCCGCTGGAGTTAATTGCATATAGGGTGGTTCCATCGGAGTCCATATCCTTCCAAGACGCAGCATTCGTCTGACTCCATGTATTCAGGTCGGATGATGTAAAGATTCCGCCATCGCCAGCCACAACCCAAGAACCAGAAATATAGCGGATTGCACGCATAGTTCCAGCGTTCGTTGGCCTCGTATGTGCAGTCCATTTACCATCCGGCGTTTCGGCAGACATGATATTGTCGCCAACGGACACAAATAAACCATTTGCATACGTTATATCGTACATATTACCCGACACTACTGCCGGAGTTAATGTGCGCTTTACCCAGTCGATACCGTTTATGTTGTAGTACAAAACGGAACCGCTGATACAGGCGCATAACCCTTTGTTTTCTCCGTAGGCGATTGCGTTTATTTGGTATGTCTGATTTTCTGGCGCATATCTTATGGACGAAAATTGATATTGAGATGCCGTTTGTGATGCAATTTGCACTCCACGTTTTTCTTGGTTCTGTTCAATCGCATTCGACATTGCGTTAAGCTCATCAGCATCCAATGCCGGAGCAGAGTTGTTGACCCATCCGGGATTGGTATACTTTCCATTTATAGTCGGCATTATGTGTCCTCCTTATTGCGGCCAACTTGTGACCGTTGCTGTTGCAAAATCGTTGACAGATACTGCGGATATGGTCATTTCCCCTGTTTGGCTGAGTGGACGACTAAACCCCATGATAAGATGCCGCTCAACTGGTGCCCCCAGTTTATCTGTACGCTGGATTTCGACCAAATTGTTTTCCTCTATGTGGAAAAGCTGTCCACATGATATAGACACGCTTTTTTGTAGCACGCTCATGCGCTTCAATTTCCAAACGGCTAAATCTTCGCATTGCTGTTTTGTGTAATAACCACTGGAACTTAGGCGTATGGTTCGCTTGCCAAGGGATGTATAGATGTTTGTGTCGCTGGATGGATCTAGGTTCGTGGCCCTTCCTGCCGCTTGAGTATAGTCACTCAGGGACTCTCCGATCACTATTACGTCGTTGTATACCTCCGTGTTTTTTACGGTATAAGTAGCGCCCAAGAAGTCAATCTCATGTGGAGAAAAGCGCCATAAAACAGGCTTATCCGTGTCTAGAATATCATCTTGAGACGGATCTACTCGCAACGCACCCGTTTTATCATATCCTATCCAAGCGTTAATCATATCAGAAAGCCCTAGAATAACATCCGCATAAGTTCCACTGTCGCTGTCAACTTTGAGTGTGTACGGGGTATCGGTTAAACTTGCAGTTCTGCCGGTCGGAAGTGACTGTGTTTTACCGTTATAGTATTCCGTAAATATAGGAGATATACTATCGAGCGAAATTCCATTTCCCCTATCCAGGTTTAGAATGCCTTGAATTGCGGAAAAAATATTTGTTCCGACAGGAACTTGATAGGTTCCCTCTAGATTTCCAAATAGAGTTCCGTCTAAATTGGCCCACTTGTCTATGAGACTCAACTGTGCGGTTCTGATTCCTGGATTATAGTTTTCGGTCGGTGTTTCAATCAAAAAAACACCCTGCGGAATGTAATATTCCGTACCATCCGGAAGAACTAAACCTTCATCTATGGCTACTTCCTGTCCAAACCACAGAGAATTGATGTTGTAATCGTATGCACCATCCAGATTGGAAAGGGTAATATCGGCCTGCCTTCGCTGCCCGTTTTGAAGGTTTACGGTTAGTGTTCCGTCTTGAATAAAGGCGGAGCTTCTTTTATTGTGCGCATTATTATCTATAGAAAACGCTGTACTCCCATCTGGATTTAAAAACCTGAGTCGGCACATCTTTTTGAATGGACGTCTTAGGGCGTTAAGATAGGAGATATACTGTTCGGTTCTTGTGCTTCTCATATCCTATTCTACCTGCCTTTTCGTGGTTATAAAGCGTTTATAAAGAAGTTTTCATTCGGGGTGGAAATGATTGCGGAACTTTCTGCCGAGTCAATTTGAATCCACGGAATAGAAGCGTTTTGCGCCTGCTGTTTCGTGTCATCCATAGTGTCCATTTGGATGTTTCCAGCTATTCTGATTCTCCAAACATCTCCTTTTCTGGACTTTAAAAAAAGTGCGTTCTGGGAGGTCGAGAGTGCGTATATTGCGTTTTTTTGTGCTATCGTATCACTATACTCACAATCTCTGATTATTCCAATTAGGCTTGACAGGGTGCCACTCATGTAATTTGCGCTTCTGAGCTGTACTAGCGGATATTGCGTAAAGTTCTCTAGGACATTTGGAGAATTATTGTTTGAAATCGAGCCGCTGGAAAGATTTTTACCGAACAAATACTCGCTAACCATATGGAATACACCTACGCTATCCTCCGCGCACTCCAAAATGGCCCAGTCCCAGAAGCATATATTGATTGTTTCGCTTGTAAGAGGTGTGGTTTCAATGCGCATCGCGCCGTAAGGGTATAGGTAATAGGTGTAATCCATCTGAGAAGAAACAGAAAAGTCAGCAACAGAGGATTGTGACAGTGGCATATCTGCTATCCGCTTTAAAGTTCCACTCGCCCCGGTTCTACGGTAAACCGCAATGCCAGTCAAGTCAGCAGATAGTCCGGGAACATTTCCAGCTCCGAGTTCATTTTCAAACTTAGCGGAAAACAACGTATCTTTATTATCAAACGACGGTTCAAAGGAAGTATTTGAGAAGATATTGGATATGTAGCTTCCGTCTGCATTTATCCCAATCACCCACAGGTAGTCACACAAAACCGGACCCGTGACGGAGATTTTAGTCAATTCCGTTTGCGTGTAGGACAAATCTATTGTATAGGTGCTAGTTATTATTTCGCTTGTCGGCTTTGGGTACAACGTCTTCGATGGATATAGGGTGGAGGTTGGGAATAGACCGCCCGAAAATTCCACCGTCGTGTAAATTAGCTTGGTTGGTGTCACGGCAATTTGATTGATGTAACCGCTCTTAGCAATCGGAGTGGACGAAACCACTTCTTCGTTTATTTTTGCCACGAAGAGAGTAGAGCCAGCTGCGTTGGTGAGCGATAGGGATATGTCGCAATTTCTTGTAGTAAGACTTATTTCACCCGGAATTTCGGAGAGTTTTCCACGGAATAAAAACGTCCATGGGGGCTGGAAATTCATCTGGTTTCCGTTGACGTGATCCCAATAGATTTTTGCGTCGTCGCTTAATTCTAAGGTTCCGTCTTTGAGAATGTAGTCTCCACTGATATTTCCCGGGATGTAGATCAGCTTATCCCAAGATAGCAATACTCCGGTATGCCCGCAGATTCGTTTTGCCGTAACAATTCCAGGGTAATCCAGCAAAGTATAAGACGCAACGAACGTGTTCCATCCCGTTGAGGTCTGTACTCCATATACCGTTTCAACTTCACAAGATATTGCATAGGTTATTCCCGCAAGGAAACCGTCGTAGAAGAACCTGAGATCGGAGGCCCCGAATATATCTCCTGTATCATAAAGAATTTCGTTTGGCTCGTTCGCGGTGTTATCCCATGTAGCAACCCGCCAGCGCATCCAGTTCAGCGGATCTGAATTATCTGGATATTCAAGCTCGAAAGTATATTTTGAAAATGGCATTTGTTGCGGAAACTTTGCGATTTTTATGACCGGAGTTTTCTTTGCGTAAAAGGCAGATGCGGCGCTCTGTGTAACTGAACCACCATCCCACGATTGCGTTATTACAAGTTTATACTCCCCCCCGTTCTGTACTCCGGCCTGATACAATGCATCGCGAGAAATCGTATAGCCAAAAAATTGAATATCTCCTGTATAGCTGATTCCATGGAATGGGCATCCATCCGTAAGAGTGCCCGTGTCGTAGAGTTTTGTGGAGGTGGCGTCATTTTTATAAATTACAATTTGGAACGATGTCATAGGTGTGTTTCCGTTTACTTGCCATGAAACAGTAAGGTCGGAGTTGACATCCGCAACGCCATTCCCAAGCCCTCCGGTGAGGCTTGGGAATATGTTTGTGGGCTGAAAAAGCATTCTTTACTTGCCCCCTCTCAGTTGTTATAAAGCGATAGTGTCCGCATTTGCTTTGCAAGCTGTTCCAGTGTGAGTCCTCGTGCTACATCTTCTCCAATTTTTATGCCGTTTAGGTAGTATGGACCGCCATTGTTCGTGACATTACTTATGCGGCTCGAAGATGTTTGCACGACACTTCTCGGTATGTCGCTACTTGCTCCGTACAGATAGCCAAGCTCTGCAACCCGCTTTTTGAAAACGTCGTCTGCAACAGGGGATAATAGCTTGGAAGTAAGATTTGGGTTCAGCACAACCTCATTCTGCGGAGTTGCCTTGATTCCGCCCATTCCGTACAAAATTCCACCATCATCATATGTCCTGCCTTCAAACGCCCCTAGTGCGTTTAAGAGAGCGTTGACCTGATTTACTGTGTTGGTAGCGGACGATGATCCAAAATTGCTCAAAATGTCGGAGATTATTGCTTGCGCATCCCTAGTGCTACCTGAATTAAAACTGGAATTTTGAATGTCTTTCCATTGCTTTTCGAGGGCGTTATAGGCATCTTCAACTTGCTGGATTCTGGATTCTTTCTCTGCGTCCTTTTCTGCGTCTGAAAGTGTTTTTTTCGCATCGGATAGAGCGTCTTGCGCAGACTTTACCTTGCTGGCATCTGTGACCCATTCCCACTGACCTGTTGCGGCATTGTAGATGCGGACTGTACGCTCATTCTGTGCGTCAAGAAGATCGTTTTGTGCTTCCAAAACAGCCTTTCGCTTTTCGTCAATTTCAAGCAGGTCGTTTTCTGTTTCATACTCCTGTTTGATTTTTTCGATTGCGGCATCTTTGGCATCAGAAGCGGCCTGCATAGCATCTGAAATGTTATCTTTCAGTTCGCTCCATAGGTCGTTCTCCATGTCCTTAATATCATCAAGGACGCCGTACCATTCAACGCACAGATTATTGATTTCCGTTTGCGACCCGCCGATACTGCGAAGATAACCTATTTCATTTTGGAGTGCGTTGGCAATTTCTCTGCGCTTTGCGATAGTCTGAGAAACAGGGGCGTTCTGCGCTTCTAGAAGTTTGAGTTCGCTTTGTAGCAGTGTGATTCTATCTTCCAGTGCTTCCTTTTGCGGGTCGGAAGAAGATGAGGATGATGCGCTAGAGCCGCCGCTTGAGCTGCCCCCACCTCCGCTTGATTTTCTGCTGGAGCCGCCGCCTGATCCTCCGCTCGATTTGAATGTGACGGGGCGTCTAGAGGTCGTTCCGCCATCACTGCTTCCGCTCGAACTAGCACCATTCTTATATACCGCTGGATTCTTCTTCTGCCATGATTTCATCAAACCGGACAGAGAGGCGGATTTTTCCGCATCAGTCATAAACTGATTGCTGTTGAGCCTTTCTGCGACAAGCTGATACTGCATTGCGTATTCCAGCGCATATGCGGCATCGTAAGCGGCGTTTGCCATTTCGCCTAATGCTTGGCACTTTTGAGATACGTCAAGTGAAGCGTTGTTGAATATAAATTGTTCCGCAACTAGGTTTATAAGGGAGTTGTATGTATCATCCGAGGCTTGGCCTGTTGCGTATAGGGAATTTGCATATTCAACCGCCGCCGTGACGCTATCATAGGATGCAATCTGCGCTTCATACGTTTTCTGGGCAAGGTTTTCCTGTGCCGCCGCAACCATGTCTGTGGCGACTTCAAGGGAGTTTGCTACTCCGGCCTCATCGAGCATTGCCGCTACAAGATTTACGTTAGCATTGGCCAGCTGTTCCGTTGTGTAAGAGGCTTCGACCTTTCTTGTGACGAGTTCCCCTAGTATGCTCTGTACTTCTGATGCGGTTATTCCGGTCTGGCTGAGTGCATCTATGTAATTGTTAATTCCGTCAACATCGCTAAAGGCGGATTGCAAGTCAACGAGATCTGAATAGGATAACTGGCCGTTCTTGGAAAAATCAGAGAACGCATCCCCAGCGGATTTGAGGTTCTTTTCAAGCGCTTGCGACATTTCACTGAGCGCATCCATCGCGTCTGCGTTGTCGTTTAGAGCGGTCGTATTGTCATCGACTGCTCCGCTGTACTGCGGGAACATTTGCGCGAGAAGTTCCAGCTCAGATTCCTGGACCTGAAGGTTCGTGACGCTGTTCTTAATTGATTCTGTCAGCGCATCGTATGAATCTTGAGAATCTACGGTCAGAATATCATTGGCGCGATTGTTGGTGAGATCGTACTGGGCGAAGATTTTGTTCCCTTCTTCGTATATCTCTCCGTATTCATCGATGATTTTCTTTTTACGGTCCGCATCCTGAGTGAGCGCTTCGGCAATACTGTTGTATATACCTTTTCCGGTCTGCTCTGATGCTTCTCGCAGCTTGACTTGTGCGGCCATGATATTATCATAGCCCTTCTGCACATCATCGAATTGCTGAACACCGATGAAATAGCTTCCATCGCCAGCATCTGAGAATAGAACACCAAGCTCTTCTACCTCATCTCTGTATTTGCCAAGAAGCTGTAGGTCTGACTCTGAAATGGTGAATCCCGCGAGAGAAGTCTCTTTTTGACCCGCCTTTTGATATGCGCCCTGCGCCTTTTCGTACTCTTTTTGTATTTCTCCCCAAGCCGTGGCGGATTTCTTAGCGATTTCAGAGTCGAGCAGGTCGAGAGTGTTCTGCCGTTCAGAGTTGACGTTTTTGAGGGCTTCTTCCTCAAACCCGTATTGCTCCACAAGCTGCTTTTTCCATTCTGTCAGATTTTGGTTCTTTGCGGTTTCATCATCTGTGCTGTCTATAATTTCAACATACTGCTGGCGCAAATTCTCAAGCGAAGAAATTTCCTCATTTGCGGCTTTTGCCGCTTCTGTGGCTTCTTCACGCAGTTCTGTTTGATGCTGTTTATAGGCGTTGTAGGCAACAATTACGCCTGTAATAACAGCAGTCAGAGCACCCATAGCGATTTGAGCGCCAGTAGCTCCAGATGTTAATACAGAGAAGAATCCCTTTACACCGCCACCGGCATCCGAAACCTCCATCTTGAGAAGTGCGAATTGAACAGCAAGATTTTCAAAAAAACCAATGATTGATTTAGCTTTTATGGTTGTGAATACGGCAAGCGCAATAACAAGGGCATTTCCGAGATCGCCGGTGTATTCGATGAGGTTTGTCAGACCGTCCAGCAGTTTCTTAACCCAGTCCGTGTTTACCGTCTGCTGTATAAACTCAGTCCATGTATTTTTAAGGATATTTACCTTTGAATCCCAGGAACCGAGAGCATTCTCAACTTCCTTGTCAGCACTTCCGACGGAATCAGAGAAAGAAGAGAGCATACTCTCATACATATCCCAGTTTTCGACAATGGCAAGGAGCTGAGATGTACGGAGTTTGCCGCCGATGTCAGAAGTCATTTCCATCAGTTTCTGCTCGGTCAGTAGTCCATCCTTAAAGGATTGAGCCAGTCCGCCAATTGCCTCCATCGGGTTAATGACTTGACCTGTCGCTTCTGCCGCCTTAACAGCTTCCGGGGCATAAGTTTTCAGGACATCGCGGAGTCCAGCGATTTCTCCGGCAGTCCATGTCGCGCCGTCTTCAATCTCGGTCTTTGTGTCTCCAATGATATTCAGAAATAGGGCGCGAAGTGCCGTGGCGGCTTCTGTTCCACTTCTTTGAGTTACGGCGGTAATCGTACCGATTGCGGCTGAAAGTTCGTCTACGCCGACATGAGCCTGAGAAGCAATAGGGGCGATTTTGCCAAGCCCTTCCGCTATTTTCTGAATGCTGGTGGCGTAGTTATTGTCAATTTCATTTGCACCATCCAAGACACGGCTCAATTGTTCTATGGAGCCTTTGTATTGGTAGGCAGCATCAAGAGAAAGTAAAAACTGATTTGCGGTTTCTGCGTCAACGTCTCCGACAAGCTGTGTCTTTACAGCTAGTTCGGCAAGAGATTCAGACTGCTCTTTGTAGCCAGCTCTTGCAAAATCGGCCGCAGAAGATAGGTAACTATCGGCTGCAACCCCGTATGCGGAAGCTGTTTTATACGCTTGCTGCTCTATTGCGGCAAGCTGATCTTCGGAAGCATCCGTAACCTTCTTAATTACGGTTAATTCGCTATCAACCTCTTTCATTGTGGATAGAGCATCCTTGAAAGAGCGAATCGCCAAGCTGACAATATTGCCAAGTATCTGCCATTTTGCCATAGCAGAAGCTGATGAAAGCAGACTCTCGCTCATGCGGTTGCTGGCGCTTGTCATTTCGTTAGTTTGAGAAGTCGCCTTTGCGGCTATATTAGCGCCTTTTTGCTGCTCCGTGGCCAGTCGCGCAGTCTGGGTGGATGTCTTTTCCTGCTGGAGGGCAAGTTGGGCTTGCGCAGTAGCCTGTTTCTGGGTCTCTGTGGCTTGCATAGCCGCTTGTGTTGCGCTGCGCTGTTGTTCCTGAGCCAGCTTCTTTTCAGCGGCTATCCGCCTTTCTGTAGCCTGTGCAGTGGCTTCTTTCGCTTTAGCCAGGCTTGTTTCTGTTCTCTGTGCCGCTGCGTTTACTTGTTGAGCTTTTGTCTGCTGCGCAAGAAGTTCAGCCTGTGCCTTAGTCAGACGGGCGATAGCAGAAACAGCCTTTGAGTCGATGCCTTCGGTATCGACTCTCAGTTTAACAGGTGTGGATTTTAGCTTTGAAAGTTCCTGTTTAAACTGCTGCGCCTGCTTGGTAAACTCCGAGTTATCGAGTTGGGTCTTGACTACGATTTTTGCCATTTATGCTAACCGCCCTTCTGCGCGATTTTTAACCATTCCAGTCATCTGAATCTCGTATAATATCGAAATCGTTTCCATAATCAATGCCGATATTTGGCTCTGCGGCATTGACGGCTTGTATGAAGAAACACTCTGCGCGGCCTTCGTCGAATAGCTCTGCGGTCAAGTTTTTAAAGAACGGACGTGCGCCCGGATGTGTGCGCCATTCGTAACCGCTTCCGCTTTCGATTCTGCGAATTAAATCGTCACCGCTTGCCGGATTCTCCCATTGCGGATGTGACCCATCCGGGATGTAAGTAATAGTTACATTGTCGCGCCCATAGCTGCCCATTCCAGAGCCTTTGATGTCGCTGATCGAGGTTCCGAGTTCTGGATGGTCTCTGCGGCGTTTGTAGGATTTTGGAGTATAGACGTCGTATACATCCGTCTGGATATGGGATGATAGGGCATCTATAATATCTTGTGCGAGTGCTGGCATAGCTTGAAAGAATGCATCCTTGCACTCTTGCTCGAACTGCAATATATCCTGTTCCAGCGTTTCATTGCAGAAAACCATATTATCTGCCATGCGAACACCTCCACAATATCAATCACAAACCAACGAGTCAGCGAAAATTCGTGGGCTTGTGATTGTCCCCGTCCCTTCGAGGGACGGGGACTTTGAGGTTAGACAACGGATACGCTAAAGGATGTTTGCATAGAGTTGAATGTAGCCGTTCCAGTGCAGGTACCGGTAGTATCGCCTGCGGTAATCACGCCAGAATCGGAAACGCTAGTTCCAGAAGGTGGAGAGGTCAGCTTGTAGGTCAGTGCGCTATAGGCCGGAGTCACAAGAGAACCATCAGCCATGACATAGCGAACAGGAATTTGGGCGCTGGTAGACTGTGGGACGGAAACGACGCCACCCACGACGGCTAGGCCGACCACGTTCTCTTCCGTGGCGTTATCTGGGCAGTAGATGTAATAAGCCAGAGTTCCGGCGGAGCAATCACTGCATTCAGCGGAAACCGTATCGGTATCAAACGCAATGGCTTGACCGGTCAGGCTGGTTGTATCTGGATTGCTCTGATCGCCTGTGATGGTTCCAGCTCCGTTCATCTTCATGCGTGGAACAATGACATATAGCCATCCAACGCGAGTTCCCTGAGATTCGGAAGCGGAGACGTCATTCGCATAAACGGCAACCTGCGCCGTAAAGTGAACGATGCGGGGGTCAAACATAGTGGACAGCTCCGCAACCTGCGCGGAAGCACGGTTGACGAAATACCACACCTTATACTTCGTGCCGGAAGTAGCCGTGAATCCGGCGACGGTGCCCTCCGGGGAGATGCTGTACTGCGTTCCGCCTGTTGCAATAGGAGAGGGCTTTCCGACTTCCTGTACTTGGCAGAAGGCGTTACCGTAACCGTACTGAGCGGTAGGTGCTCCATCTGTAACGTCGATTTTGAGGCTTGTAGTATTGGCTGTCACGATTTGGCAGGTAGGAACCACCGCATTATAGCTGAGTGCCGCACCGACCTGAGCTGCCTTTGCCCACAGAGAGAAGTCTGCGGCAACAAAATTGACGTTCAGCGCGGAGTCAGATGGGATAATGGCGGCAATAGCATTGCCGAGTCCTGCGTGAATATCGCCCAGGGTTACGCTGGATTCCACGTTTCCAGTTTGGAACTTGTTGCTGTAATACAGCACTTGGCCCGTGACAGGATCGGAGCATAGGGCAGAGCATGTGCCTTTCACATAGAGGCGCTTGTCGCTAAAAGAGATCATTTATTTCACTCCTTCTGTTGAAATTGCGGCGGTGGCGCATTTTGAGCACCAGTCGCCATCTGTTGCATAACCGCCTTTTCACCTTGACCGCCAGCGAAGTTGGACAAGGCCATAAGGCCGCTGTTGCTTGTTTTGAGCTTATCGAAGAAAGGACTGGGACACGGGTTGCCGCCCTTGAACTTGCACCCTGCTCCCTCGTTGACGGAACATATGACGTAATCAAGACTGCGCTGAATAGCTCTTCTTCTATAATCAAACTTTAAGATTGGCCATGAATTTATTTCTGACTCGTCGCAGTGTGAGAATGTGGCGACCGTAGAAATGACAGCGTAGATGTCTTGCTTCATTGGTGGGCAATTCAACTCTGCAATGTCTCGCTCTGCTTGAATTAGTTCAGGGTTATCCGCTTCGTCTATAAGCTCTATCCCGTTCTGAGCTGCGAGTACAGGGCGCATTTCAGAAAACAGGATAGGCGATATAGAAATTTCCCGTTTCTTCCCGTTGATTGTTTGAGTATACGCTATGCGTTGGAGATCAGTAGGGTCTGTTTGGGAGTACATCAACCGAAATTGCCTAATGCGCTCCTCCAAGCTTTTTCCTCTCCCAAGCCGTAAGGAGAGTGCTAAGAACTCAAGTGCGCAGTTGAACAACCCCAGCGGTTGTTCTCCGTCTAAGACCGAATCCATGTCCATTGCATACAGAGCGGAGAGAAGCGGTTTGACGGCATATCTAACTTTGAATGTTTGCTGCATTGCTTCAATCGCTGGCTTTGCGGACAGAAATTCTTCATATTCGTCCATCAAGATAGGGTATGCTACCACGTCTCCGAACCTAATTGGTTCATAACGACCGATAGCTTTTGTATATTGAGCTGGGAGTTTCAACTTCCTTCATCCTTCCCCAGATCATTACTGATAGTCGTTTACCGCTTCCGCATTGCTGTCCATCCATAGGATGCTCATGTGCAGCTCTCGTCCAACATTCGTTCCGGATGTATCGTAGATGGCATTACTTCCCGCATCTCCGTGGGAGCCACGAGCGAAGCTGAGAACACCGACTCCTGCAATATTCACGCCATGCAGAGCCTCTAGGAGGCACTGCTCCATGTCATATGTCCGGGAATACGCATCTGTGCGTGTGTTTCCGTCTGTATGGGTGTTAGTCATAATCTCAAATGTAATCCCAAGACTTGTCTTGAAATCCGTGAGGGCAACAGACCTGTCCATGTAGATTTTTAGGGTGCTTTGTGCGTCCTTTTGACTCTGCCCCCAAAGAACTTGCGGGAATATGCGGTAGCCTTTTGGGTGCTTCGCTTTTAGTTCGTCTGTGTTTAAAACTGGTTCATCTCCGTTAAAAAGCAACGACAATTTCTCCTTCGGAGTCGGAAGCGGATGACTCAAAGGATTTGCACCGTCGTACCATAGGTACTTCATCAGTCGGACTCTTGGTCTTGTATTGTCGTCTGCTGGCTCATAGCCGTTTGCGTCCGGCAGGTCAAGAAGATATTGTATGATTTTATGCGGAATTTGTTCTGCTCCCCTAAACCCGGAAAACCCGGTCTGGGTCTTTTCATACGGATAGAACGGGGAGTCAAATGGTACTTGCAGTGGCATAAGAATCACCAACTTGCTTTCTCGTGGCTTCCCATTCCTTTTTCAGGCGGTCCACTTCCTCAATGCTTTTGCTCACATTTTCGGGCGTTCCTTGCATTTGAAGCATTGCCATAATGCGCTGGCACGGGTCATTCATTGTGGCAATGAGAGAATGCACTTCTGCGTAGAACATCCGACGTAGGTTGTTGTAGTCCTCCAGAATGTCAAAGCACTTGTCCTTGAGTTCAGAGTCCTTCTTGGCGCGGTCTATCTGGTTGAAAACGTGTCCACCCGCCCAGCGGTCGAAATCATCTTGCGCCATCAGGTAATCATCGCCTGCGATTGGTTCAAACTCTTTCTTGAGATAGAATTTGACAAATGCGCCCATGAGGTAACGGTGCATTTTGGCTTGATCTTCTTTGTAGTAGTTTGGCATTGGCATACTGTACTCATCCGGCTCTTCCAAGCTGACTGAGATACGTTCAATGCAGTTAGAGGCGGCAAGTGTAATGAACTTGCGCTTCTCCATCATTGGCAGATAATCAGCCGCTGACTTTACGTCCTCTTTTTGTAGTCTTACAAATTCCATCTTCATTTCCTTCCTTATTCGTGGAATTTTCGAGCACTCTTATCTTAATTGGGCAAGTGTTTGACTGCGGGCTTGCTTCCCACCGGCGACTACGCTTGCAGTAATACTGGTGGGCACATTGGCTTGCGGCGTACTGCCTAAGCAGTTCGCAATGAATGCTTACATCGCCGGGTTTTCTGAATGCGAATTTGCATTTTTCCATTTCATCACATCCCTATGAGTTTGATAGCGGTGGTTATTGATTTTTTTCCAGTGCTCGCTTTGATTTGGAGCTGAGTTTCCGAACCTCTAAAACAGGTTATTTTAATACTGTTTTGGCTCAGTATTGAGAAGTTGTAAGATTCTTTCGGCGCACCCGACAAGTCCCAAGATATTTCAGTATCTTGCGGAACACCGTCAGAATAGAGTGCTACGCTCAGTGTTGCGGAATCGAGCATAGATAGAATTGCTGGCGGTTCAGTCGTGAATTTAAGCTCAGATGTTCCGGCGGGCTGTTGACCGTCTGGAGTGGCTTCAATTTTGTCTCCGGTGTTATCTTTGACGTAATCACCAACGGAATCTTGCAGGAAAACGGAAACATATGTTGATATATCTACACTGGAAGATATGCTCTGATTTTGTTCTAGCTTGGCTGTAATAATGCAAGTTCCGGGAGACAGCGCACTCACAGTCCCGTTTTCATCAACAATGGCTATGTTTGTATCGGAACTTTCCCATATGTACGATATGGGGTTCTCATCCGTGGAAGTGACAGTCTCTCCTTGTCTTACGGATGAAGCAGAGAAAGTCTGACTCGTTCCGGTAGCTATTGTCGTTGCGCCATCAATCAGAATTTTCCAGTTAAAGAGCTTTCCACCCGCAACATGGTTCACCATATCGTCGGTGTTGTTTGGCTCCATGTAACGAACTGTGAACCTTAGAACGTGTACGCTGTTGTAGTCGCCTGTAAACTCCTGCACATAGTCCGTATAGCCAGTGATTGAAAAGGCGCTTGAACCTAGAATTAGGCGGCTATTTTGGTTGAGCTGTTTGGTTTCGCTGTTGTACTGGCACAGCACATCCATATAGCCCTTCGTGATAATGGTGAGTCGCTGTTCATCGTTATCATTTGCCATTTCTGCGGCTTTCATCAGACACAGTGGCTCAGATAGGATATTCCCGTAATAATCAAGATGGTTCCAAACGCTGTTGCATCGCTGAATAAGTCCCGAACCGGTGGGAGCGGTGATGTTTTGCGGATTGATTGAAATCCACGTTGAACCCATAGCTTTCAGTTTTGCGCCGATAGGGAAGTATAGGATAGACGAGCTTTCAAACAAGACCATTTTGAAATCATCAACTAACTTCGTTGTGGCGGCGGTCGCCGTGGAAACATCTGCCATTCTGGCCCTTGTGCTAACCCAGTCAAAGAAATCATCTGGATTCAGCCCTTGCGCTTCTACCGTAAAGAAGTCAGAGGCATATTTCGCATACTGGCGCACAAATTCAGTGCTCTCGTTATATAGATACGGGTTGATCTGGTCTGAATATTGAGAGGGTGAGTTGTTGTTCCGGGCAATGCTTCTGTCCAGAATCAAGGCGCTTTTGATATAGCTGTCTATCTTGGACATAGGTATCACCTCTCTTTAAACAAACTCTGTCCTCTTGCCGGGGCGGCTAACCACTTTTGCATATGCGCAGTCTTGCTCGTATTTTCGGAGCTGTGAAAAGAACTCTGCGCGGTTCTTCTCCAGTCGGTTTGAAGATTCCCTCATATAAGTTCCTTCGTTTACGGTATCGAAAGACTTATCATGTATCTTCTGTTGCATATTCAGCCAGTTGCGCGTAAATCTCTCGTCCCATACGATAGCGATAGCAAGACCAAGTAGGCGCTTTATGCTAGGCGTGAGGTCGTTTGCAAACGTGCCATCAGAATAGAAGTCCAGTTGAAATTCCGTTCCAGTTGATATGCCCGCCGGGAATGTAACCTTCCCGGTTTCCGGGTCGTATGTTGCCTGTTTATACGGCGTGGAGTAAATCGTTCCGTCTCGTGCGGCTTGGTTGAGTTGGCAACTCATTAGCTCATATCCGGTTTTTCCGGTTTCTACGACCGTTTCTTTCGCGGATTCTTCCGCTACCCAGTAGTAATCATCATACTGTGCGTCTGTCAGGCCATTCAGAAGATACGGAACAAGAGTAGGCGGGTAATTAAGTGATGGAATAGCAACAGTCAAGAATATGGACATTTTGCGGAATAGAACCGCCGGATTTTTAGCAAGCTCCTCTTGCAGTCTTACATCATCAATCACCGGAAGTGCGTACCCGGTAATCACATCTGCAAATTGTGTTGCCATTCAATCACCTTCTATTACTGGACTTCTTTTGCGTTTATCCACTCAATCAGCGGCATAAATGCTCCTTTGGCGCGGTAGTCGGTAGCGGGGACTCCGGCCTTCTCATATGCAGCTCTGCTCATCCGGTTCAGCTTTGTGATGAGCTGACGGTCATCGCTCGTAATCCTACCGTCATACCATGCTTGGATGAATCTCTGTGCCACAAACTCTTGGTTTGGAATGCACAGATCAGAGAAAATATCCAGTAGACCATCCCGCATTTCGACCAGCTTTGTGAACGCTTGCTCATCCAGAACTTCGCCCGCCCGATAGTTGCAACGGTAGATTTCTCTCTCCTCATCGGTAAGGCCAGAGAGGACGATTAGCCAGCGGTTATCAATTCTCCAACGAACAGAATCCGTGTAGAATCGGCTCCACTCAGACTTTGGAACAATGACCTTGCCTGTCTTGCCCGTGACTTGCCCGTACATACCATTCGGGCCAAAAATCTCTGTGTTATCGTCGGCTACCTCTGCTTGCCAGCGCAGAACCACTTTCTCTGTGTCCTGCATGACATTGATAACCTGCGTAGTCTGCTTTGTCTGAAGCTGTGCCATCAGGCTTTCGACCTGCTTTTTCAGCAATTCAATTTCAGCAGACTGAGCATCGTTCGTATCGGTCACCTTCTGTGTAGTGGCACTTTCTGGCTGTGCTTCTGGTTTCTTCTCTTGCGCTTCCTTCTCAGCCAGTTTCTTTTCAGCGGCCTTCTCAGCGCGTGCGGCCTTCATCTTTTCGGCGAAAGCGGCCTTCTCTTCTGGCGTCTTTGCACCTCTAGCCATATCAATTCCTCCTTGTTTTCGGCTTTGTAGGCAGATTGCCGGAGTTGAACCGGCTATACCCTCATCTGCATATCCAGAGGCGGAATAACCGCCTCTGGTGCCATATCACACGGTGATAATAGCAATCTTGGAAGCGCAGACAGGAACGGCCTCGATGCTCATAGAAACCATGATGTCGATGGTCATGTCTGCGGTCTCGCTGGGGTCGAGCTGAATGGTAATGTCTCCACCTTCCTCAAGACCGATATAAACGGGCTTGTAACCAGCAGTAGCCATCATCCAAATCTTATTGTCTGGAACGATGTTGGTCACAGTGCTGTTCTGAGTGCCGGGGACAATAGCGCCCTGTAGGGGATGCAGGCGAACACCCATGTACTCACCCATGAATCCGTAGCGGGTGTAGTCTAGTCCAAGCATGGTAGACAGAGCCGTGTCAAGATTCGTGCTGGAGCCGTTCACAATGCCGGAAGGGAGGGCTGTGCTCAGAGCAGACGGCATACCAATAGCAACGATGTTGCTGTACTGAGTGCCGTTGACCATGCTCACACGTTCGGCGGCCTTAACCCAGTTTTTGGAAGTGTTGGTAAAGCGCAGACCAGAAGGAACGTAGGTGGAGCCGGTGTCTCCAACCTTTGTCATAGCCTTATTCCAAAGAGCAACGATCTTGCTGTACATACCAGCGGCAATGGCATTAAACACACGCCCCAAATCGGCGTTATTGCCGACAAGCTGATACCATTTAATAGTGGACTTGGCGGTGCGCAGGGTGGGGTTGATGGTGATCGGTTGGTTGTAGAGGTAGTTAGAGGGCTTGGAACGTGAAGCGCCCCAAGAGTCATCCTCGAACACAAAGAAGTCGTTGCTTGCAACATCAAGCTCATAGGTCTGTCCTAGGGGAACGCTGACAGTCTCGGCGAACCAGGAGACGGCGTTGCTCATAGTGGTTGGGATGATAGGAGTGACCACCTCGCGAATAATGCCCTGCAAGGTGTTCAGGAAGGTACGGTCGCTCATAAAGCGGCGCTGCGCCTTGAGGAAATCCTGATAGGTGGCAGGGGCCACGGCACCAGTAGCGGAGCAAGCACGCTTGGCACAGAAGAGCATCAAAGTGCGCTGCATCTTCTGGTTCATGTCTGCGTAGCTCTTGCCGCCGGTGTCTGACAGGCGCAGGGTATACTCTGTGGACTTGTTCTCAAGCGTGCGCAGACTATTGAGGTCGCGTCCGTTTCGCTCGGCCATCAGTAGACGTCCCATAGCAACGATATTGGCGCGCTCGCGCTCGACACCGTTAAACTCAGCGGAGTTTACGTTGTAAACATCAGGATTGATGCTGTTAAAGTTAATTGCCATTTAAAATCACTCCTTTCCGTTAGCCCACAGCGGCCACGGTCTTGCAGGCGCGGAGATCGTAGTAGCCGAATCCGGCGGAGGCTCCAACGGTAAATGTACCGCTTCCAACGAGCTGGAAGTACGGTGCATCAGCCGTAGTGGGCGCATCGGTAGCGGGAACGAGCAGACCGTCTGCAATCGTGAAGAATGTCTGGTTGGTGACAGTTCCGCTGACGTTACCCGCGCCGAATCGGTACACATTGTTGTTGTTAAACTCAATCTTGGTGAATGTGACGGGGTAGCCAGCAGGAGCAGGAAGGCCTAGCGTGTTAGAGCCAACCTTGTAGACGGCACCAGTGGTGGGGTCGGTAATCATGTTGACGTCGAAGGGATTGCAAGCATAAATGCCAGTCTGAGCGGTGGTGGAGGCAGGTGCAACCTTCATTGTCCATGTGTTCATGTTTTTGATGGTGACAGTTGCGTCGCTTGGGCCAACTGATGTATAGCCGTCGTTGTCGGTCAATGCGTCACGAATGCACAGCATACCGGCAGGGCAAATGTCAGCCGCGCTATCAGTCTGGAAGTAGCCCGTGATGTTAGCGATGGAGTCAAACTCGTGGTTGGAGATTTTGACCTCAAACGCAGTCTTAGCGATAGTTGCCATTTTATATCACTCCTTTACTTGTTATCGAAGTAGGACAGCAGTTCGTCAATGCCGGAGTCGGAGCCGCCGTCTTCGCCGTTGTCAGAATCCCAAATGTAGGCTTTCTTACGGGAGTTATTGGCTCTCTTTAGCTTCTTCTCCATGCAACGCGCCATCAGATCGTGTGCGGCCTTCTGATCGCCCACAAACTTACCGTCAGCTTCCATGCAAGCGTAGTCCTCGGCGTTCTTCTCAATTTCATCCGCATCATCAGCTGGGTCATCGTCTTCGTCATCGGCAGCCTTGCGAATTGAAGCAACAGTCGCTTTTAGAATGTCCTTCACGGACTGGATGCGGCGGGCGTGTTCTGCCTTGCGCATGGTTTCAAGTTCGGATGTAGCGTCACTGAGCTGTTTGCTGAGATCGGCAATCTTGGCATCGTCTGACTCACTCTTTGTGCGGGCATTTGCGGCGACATACTCTGTGATGTCCGCAATGTCCACATAAACATCTGCGTCCTCTCCGTCGAAACGATAGAAAGCAGACAGGTTTGCGGGCTTGATACGGGCTTGAATAATTTCCTCTCCGTCCCCCTGGTTAAAGGTATAACTGTAAGCACGACCGGCGGAATCCACCAGTGCGGCTCTCATGCCATCTTCGGACAGGCCGACGATTCTATAACCGTCGAACTTGGAAGCAAGGCGGGAAATTGCCTGCTTGTTGCTCATTTGTTTCACTCCTTTTCGGGTTGAATCCGGCTTGTTTTGTTCGCTGGAAAGCGATGCAACGCGGAGCTTCATTTCCTTAAATTCGTTCTGCATTGCAGTTAGTGCGGCAATTCTGGCACCCGGAATGGCGGGTGGTACATTGTCGCCGAGGATTGTGACGCCAATGCCTGTCCAGTTCGTATAGACTTCATTTCCTTTTTCGTCTTTCTTTCCCGGCTCCACCTCAGTCTCGGCAGACACTTCCATGCGCCCTGTACGCACGATTTTGTCAACCAGTTCTGGGGCGTAGAACGACCAGAGCCGTCCTTTGGCTACAATCCATGTATGGCCGTCCCTTTCTGCAAGGGATAGGTCTTTTTCATCGTCGGAGATAGTTCCTACGATTCGTTCAGCGGTTCCATCTGTAAATGTGTAGTAGCTTTCTCCTGTCTTGGGGTTTCTGGTTTCCCGCATATTGTGGCCGTCCCCTATCTCTCGTCCAACGTAGGCGCACAGGATAGGTGCTCCACGGAACGAGAGATAGTGTTCCCTTATATTGCGGTAGTCCCATTTGTTTCTATTCGGACCTTCACGCATAACCCAAAGCTCTACGGCAAATTCGTATTTATTGAGCCGTTGAAGCACTTTTAGTTCGCCCGCCCCGTATTCGCGGTTCGGTGTCTTAAATCTGCTCAATGCTCATCAGTCCAATCTTCAAGTAGATGCTGGGCAACCCAGTTGTCGTAGCTTGTGGCGCTGTCCTCGGAAGCGTCAAACATATTCCATGCGTACAAGATTTGCTCATATAGCTTAGAGTTATCGGCTTCCAAATTTTCAAACTGCCTGCCTAGTGGATATAGGTTATTATCATCTGCGGTCGCTACGCAATGATGGAGCGCACTCTGAACTTCGTCTAGTAGCCGGACAATCTCTCCGAAAACTCCGTCCAAATCTGCTGGCTGTTCCTTATATTCCGGTGTTTCTGGATACTCCTGTGTCAGGTGCCGTTGATGCAGTATGTCTCCGATTCTGTCAAAGAATGGTGGAAACCAGTGGGCGAGATTGTGGATGTATTCTGATGTGCTCGGAAGTCCAAACTCGATTAGAACTCTCTCTTTCAGCGCATCCAGCGCCCGGTTTGCGTTCTGGCAAGCCTGAGTGGCGCGTCTTGCCGGGTCTCGCATAACGCCATATAGGGCGCTATCGTAATTGAAAATGTCATATGCTTTAGCCATGCTTTCACCTCCTTTTCCGGGGAATAAAAACGGGGCTGAATTTGTACAATTTTCGTACAAGTTCAGCCCCGTTTGGCTCTTCACTCTGCCCGTTTGCGGAGTGGAATAGTGTTCAGTTTGTGTTAGGAAGTTTTCGCTCCTGCTTCTTTTTTATGGTTCTCACAGACTTGGCGGTGATTTTGACGCCATCCGGCGTTTTCCGTATCTCCACATCATCGCCCTTGCTCAAGGCTTGGTTGATGCAATGCAGGTCATCAACGGTTAGGTAAATCGCCATATTACACCCCGCTATCCAAGTCGCCTTCTTGCCCATCGGTGGCGGCTTCATCGCCCGTGGATGGACGACCGCCCGGATTCAGAGATTTCTTCATTTCCGGCGATTCTGAGCTTTTCTTTTTGTTATCATCGGAAGAGCCAGAGTCGTTGCTTGCGCCGAAAGTGCTTGAAAGCGGCTTTCTCAGCTCCATGATTCCACTTGCGTCTATGGCACGGGAGATAGAAATGTCATTCAACAGACTTCTATTATGCAGGGCTAGATAAGTGAGCTGGTCACTCATTATGCCAAGTGTAGCGCCTGTTCTGGATGCTTCTTCCATCTTCTCATCCGTTGCAAGGGAACCGAACATCTTAAACTCCCAATCATATTTAAGGCGTAGTCCTTCGATGATGCGGCGCATCATGTTCTCCATGCAGGAGTATATCGGTTGAGCGAATTTGCTTTCGATCGCATAGGAGATATTAGCTGTACCAGCCCTTGTATCGCCGCTTGTTGGGATGATTCCCGCCATGCCAGCTTTATCAATGGTGTAGCTGTACCCGTTGGTGCTTATTTCCGTAGCAGACGGAGCTTCGGCCAACTGGTGCATTGTGATGTTCTCCAGCGGGGCCATATAAAGGCCAATGCCGCTTGTATTGTTCTCGCTCATCATCTGATACCAGAGGGCTTCGAACAGTTGCCGCCCTGCATTAGACAGCTTGTATGCGTCGTCTGCATCGGCCTTGTTGTCATCTCTATAAGGTATCTCGCCAGTGATTAGGGCAATCAGCGGATTTTGGACAAGCTCCAACTGGATCTGCTCGTACTGGGCAATTTGAAGCATTGATATGTAAAGCCCTGTAAATGGCGAAACAACATTAGCGTTTACATCATCTACTTCAAATGTGAAAACGCTGTCGGCGGGGAGCGTCACCCAATAGAACCATTTGCCGCCTTGATAGTAGACGTCTGGATTGCCGTTTAGGTGCCGGGTCTGGCTCATCCTGTTAAATTTGTTCATGTCAACGGCCACATTCTGAGTTGATGCATACACAATGCCTTTGCCGGTTCCGGCAGGTGGGGTCGTGCTCAGTACGTCATTGAATTGGTCGAGATATGGGAAGAACAATTCTCCAAATTGGCGCGGGTCTGCGCCGGGTTGCAGGAAGTAGAACAGGTTAAAAGCAATGGTGTACTTGCTTTTGTTGTTAAATCCGACAATTTTTGTCCAGTCAGAAGGGAGCTGCTGAACGAACGCATGATTAACGGAATTGTGCGCCTTGTCTACGCTCACTCTCGGATGGTAGAATACCTTTCCTTCGACAAGGGCTTGTCCTGCGGCCTTGTGCGCCACATCTGCTGGGCTCAGTTCAGCTCTAACCTTTTCAAGCAACTTCCATTCTCGCCAGAAGTCCTGAGATTTAACGTCTGTCTCATCTGCATAAGCAGGGGAGATGAAGTTATGGTATGTCAGAAGCTCTTGGTATACCTTGCGTAGATGGAACTGCGGGTATGCCGTGTATTCCAGAGTGTGCGCAACCTCTCTAAGCGGCTTTTCATTGCCATTCGGGTTGCGGAGCATTTCAACAACTTGGTCTTTGCTGTAATCTCTGGGGAGTGAGGATATTTCCTTGACTCTGCGGTTCTGAATGTAGGGATTTCCGAGCGAATATTGCCCACTTGTTGCCTTCGTAAAAGCGGAAATCAGGCCTCCAGTTGACATATCGCCATACTGCGCTGAAAGCTGGCGCATCTTTTCATAAATCTTAGGAAAAGAGGAGAACTGCATTTCCCGCATTTCCGCAAAACGATTCAACGCACACCCTCCTCCTTTTTCCTTTCCTCTTCCAATGCCTTTTGCAGATCCTCGACCATTGCATTCAGCTTTGCTTCCGTTTCCGGGCGCTTCTTCCTTGCTTCTTTTGCAATGATTTTAAGATTTGACTCAAATAGCCACTGTTCGTCAGCCAAAGTCAGGCGATCTAGGTCTGCACTCTTTATCTCTATGCTGTTCTCTGGCTTTCTGCCAGATTTATAAATCAGAACATATTTGGGAGTGATGCGGCTAAACTCGCTTTCGGTTGCACACTTTATGCCGCTCTCATCCGGCCGTAGAGCGAACAGGCGATATTTCTTTTTCCGTTCCATATTACGAAATTCTCCCGCCCCTTCTTGTGCCGATCATTCGACCGCCGAATGTACCGCCCGTGGTGCCAACTACGCTTCTGGTTTTCAGTTCCGATTTTCCGCGATATTTATTCAGCTCTTCATCCCAATCTGATTTTTTCTCAGCCCGCATCAGGTTCTTCCATTCAAGCCTCTGCGCAATTCTCAAACCGTATTTCAATGCAGACCAACTATCGCGTTGGATGTGCTTTGAAATACGCTTTTCGCTGAATCCAGCACCGCTTGGAACCTTTTTCAGGTTCTGAATCTGTCCTACAAGAGCTGTTGTCTTTTTATATGGTGTGTCTATAACGGCATCCATATAGTCATCTTTAATACGATGGGCCTTTTTATAGGCTTCCACGCCCTCATATCTATTAAATGTGAGTAGTTGAACGTTATGGTTGACGAATTGAAGCTCTGCGTTTCGCACCATTTCACTATCCGGGTCTGTCGCGCCAGCACCGCCAGCCTTTATGGCGTATATAACAGGGAGTGCGCCCTCAAGCTCCAATTCTGTGTATTGCGCATGGTCAACAATACAAAGCGGTGCAACACCATCCCCCAAATCCATCATAAGGTTTTCAACAACGGATTTACCGTACTGCCAACCGTCGATTGCAATATAGGTTGTATTCCCGCCCTCAATGCAGTATTTATACCAAATCTGCTTTAACTTTCTGGCCTGCATCATGCTAGTTGGAGGCGGCGGCCAATCGTCTACCCAAACGACCTGCTTTAGGTATTTGTCTCTCTTGAGGAAATCGCTCTGTTTTGTCAGTTTCAGGACGCAACAGGCGCATTTTGCGTTCCGTTTGTTGTCCTCATATGAAACATCATAGCAGATGATATAAATAACATCCTCTGGTTTTAGCTTGCACCCTTGATCTTTGCAGCAGTGGTGTTCTTCCATAAGCATCAGGCTTCTGCTTTCGTGCAAATCCTCGTCACTGACAATAGGGTTTGCATCTGCACCTGTATATCTGCTGTCCATTTCTCTTGCCCACTCTTCCGGGGTCAGCTCCGATTTAAGGTTCTGTGCCCATTGGATAGGCCGCATCTGAGACAGTAGGGGAACGGAGAACGGAACATCCATTACAAACGCGCTTTCTCCACGTTGCATCATCTGGTAGTGTCTGCTTCTGGTTTCGTAGCTATGGTTCTGTCTACGGCCAGCGGACGTTATGCTGTGCTGTTTGAAGCGTACATACGTCGAGTCAGGCCGTCCATTCACCATGTGTTGCAGACGGACAGCGGGGAGAACGACACGTTTATATTCCTCGTAATCGAATGCAGGGTTTTCTTCCTGCGCATACTCCTCTGCAATGACCTTATGGATGTTATCGCCACGAATTGCGGTAATAGCAAACGTGGAGTGGAACTGCGTAGAAAGCTCAAATCTGTCAACTGACTCCGCTTCCACCACAAAGTGCTTGGTTATGCCGGGGTAGTCGTGCTCAAGCTGTTGATGGGTCTTACTGCCAATCTTGGCAAGCTGCTTATAAGAAGGGCCGTAGTAGGCAGTTTTAGTTCCCGGCCAAACCAGAGCTTCTACATATTCTTCTTTGAACGTTGTGTTCGTCTTTGTCAGGCCACGGCAACCTGTAATATCAACATACTGGTATTCAGCCATAGCCCGCATCATGACTCTCTGAATGAGTTCCTCGTTCTGGTAATCTGCTTCATCTGAACGCATCAGATCGAGCAGGAAGTCTGGAAACCATCTAATGAACGAAATCAGCAGTGCCCAGCCGTCCTCTTGAAATTCCGCATAGTCGATTGCTTCTGTGGTTTTCTTAGTGACCCAGCCTATGCTGGACACCCAGACTTTTCCGCCTCTCTTAGCCATCGTCTATCTCGTCCTTGTCGCTTTCTTCCGTGGTGGGCTTTGCCTTCCCATTCCCTCGAATCAGTCCAAGATACTCATATGCTGCTTGTTCCGCTTCGTTCGGCTCTTTTGCCAGCTCTCCGTAATCGTCGGTGAACTCAAGTTCTTCTGGCAGGTCAAGCAATGGCGGTTCGTCGTTGTTGATTCGCGTAGCATTGATAATGCTCAGTGTGATTTTATGGGCGCAGTCCAGCGTTTCGGGATATTTCTTACTGCGCATCCATTCATAAATCACTTTCAGAACCGCTTCTTTTGAGAGCATCTTGTTGGGATCAATGCCGTACTTCTTTTCGAGCGCATCCGTGATACCGTCGATTCTCAAATCATCAACGGGTTTTTCATCCTTTTTGCGCATACTTTCAGATTCAAGGCTCTTTTGAATCATAGCGTGATACTTTGCGGCGGTCTGAACATCTCCGGCCTGCATTGCTTTCTGCATTGCCAAGTCCATCTTTGCGCACTCACGCAGAGTATATTCCTGCTGTTCATCCAGACCCACACCCTTTTTACGGGAGCAGAAAATAGCGTAGGTTCTGTCCAGCTCTTGGTAGTCGTAGTTCGTATAGGGATTCTTGGTTCCGTTTGTTCCCCAATCTGCCCTTTGCTTATTGGTTCCATTGCGGCGCACACGGGCGGCAACCTCTGCGTCAACTGCCCGTGAGAAGTCCTTTAGGGTAAGGTCTGCACCAAAAATTTTGGTGATGTCAGCCATCCCGTCCAGAAAGCCTTTTCCACCAAAATTCTCACCGAGATATTCTTTTCTCTTGCGCAGACGGCGCTTATAGAGCGCCCATGCGTTATCTACTGGTTTCTTAGGAACGCAGTTCGTTTCAAAAGGAATGTCAAACCGGACACAGCAGTAGAACACAGCAAGATTCTTTCCGAAAACTGCCTCAAACTGGTCAAATACGGCCTTTTCCGCCATCCCGCGCTCAGACCAATCCCGTGCGCCCTTGGATTCATCAACGGCTTCTTCCGCATCTTCCGCTTCGTCCAGCTCGTCATCCAGTTCTTCCAGTTCATCCTCGTCAAACTCGCTGTCCTTCATCCGATTGCATCCCCCTTTCTCTGTAAATAAAGAAACGGCACACTCCATACACCTTGTCGGTGACGCGGAGTGCGCCGTTTATCAAAATAAATATACTTTATTTACCACGCATTGTCAACTATAGCGCACAAAATTCAATGGTTTATTCGCTCTGAGCGTTATCTCTGTCAATGGTTTCGTTGATTGCACGACCTATGAATCCATTGACGCTTTCGCCGTGCGCTTCGGCGTGAGCTTTGATTACTGCTTTCTGGCCTTTCGGGAGTCTGACTTTTACTTCGTCCAATTTCTCAAGATATTTGTCAGTCGCCCGTCTCTGCGCTTGGCTCACTTTTTTCTTGTCCATTCGCTTCCTCCTTTTCGCTGTATACGGGATGTATACGCAATACTGCTTCATTATCATATCACATATTATTATACGGGTACATATACAAATTGACTATATATGTCCCCTTATGTTTGTGCAGTCTGGCTATTGATATATATGCACATATAGTATATCATATAAGCACGCTAAGAACAAACCAACACATTCAAGGAGGATTTATTATGAGCACTAAAGCTAAGAAAATCGAAAACATCCGTCAGATGGCCTATGGCGCAAAGCAGGTAGCAGACTTCATGAACTTCCGTATCAACATGGGCGATGAGGTGAGCGCAGACGAATACACCCGGTTCTTCTACTGGGCGAATGAGTTCATCCGTCATGAGGTGCTGGAACTGAACGGCATGATGCGTGCCGATGAAGCGATGGACGCTGTTGCGGCGGTCGCAAGAGAGATGGATGAAGCTACTACGGAGTAAAATAAAGATTAGCCAGATAAAAGAAAGCCGTCGATGAATTAACATCGGCGGCTTCTTTTTCTTAAAAAGCAAATTGCGGGAATTTCTCACGGTAAAATATGACTTTGAGCGGGTGCGTCGCTCTGGTGTATAAGGCTCTGCATCTGGCGCTTGCGCTTGTCACGCACTTTCTGCTCGCTAATGGCTCGTTTGATGAATGCGCCCAGTTCCTCGCCTTCCAACTTTGCGGCTTCCTGCGCTTCTCTCAGCACGTCTGGCGGGAGAGTAGTCCCATCTGCTGAACCACCGGACAGAAAACCAGTAGTGCCATTATCTACATACGCTCTGAGCGCCGCATTCACCGTAACTCCGTTTATGGCACAAGCACGCTTAAACCGTGCGGCGGATTCTTTCTTGACTCTGCAAGATACAGTTGTCATGTTCTCGGAGTCCCATTTTGCAGTTGCTCTTTTCTGAGCGTCAGTAGCTAACATACGATGCCTTTTCCTTCCTTATACGCCAAAATCCTCTGGTGTGAATGTGCTCAAAATGTTTGACTGATGCGTTATGTGCTTCATGCCGTAGATGTCCTCTGTAATGCTGTATACTCCGCCTATGTCGAACTTCTTGAGGACTAGGTGGAACTCAGGCGGCTTGCAGGACGTTTTCTCATCACGAACAAGAACGATGGTGTCCCCCGTTTTCTTGGCCTTTTTGACCAGTTTCTGCCGCTTTACTCTCCGCCTTCTAAGGGAGATGTCGTCCCGAATGTCGGCAAACAACGGCCAGAACAACGCCATAAGCACAGCCAGAATGCAGAGCACTCCAATGGCCGACAGCACGCTTATGACAGGTGGCATATACACAATCACCGCCCCGTGCTTCCAAAGCCGCTGTCGCCACGCTCAGAGCTTTTCAGGGTATGCACGATTTTCACATCTTCATAGAGTACGGGCAAAATCACAAGCTGGGTGATTTTGTCGCCACGCTCAAACGGGACAAAGAAATTGCCGTGATTGTAGAGCTTTACACGAATGCTCCCAGTATAGCCCTCATCAATAACGCCCTCAGATACAATGTTCTTCTTGACGTTCAACCCAGACTTGCTTTTCAGCATTCCGACCGTACCGGGCGGTAGCTCGATATGTACGCCCGTATCAATGATTCTGGATTCATGCGGGAATACCTTAAAGGAAATGGGTGTCTTTAAATCAATTCCCGCATCTGTTTCATGCTCTCTGACGGGCAGGAATGCGCCCTCATCTAACTTTACTCGCATTTGAAAACTCCTTCCATCCATCGTATCTGTCCTCCCACGGGAGAGCTTTTTCTTTGTAGATTTCTTTTTGACGCTGGTCTATCTTTTCCCTAAAATAGTCAGCTTCTGGGTCTCTTGTCAGCGCCCTTCGGTAGTCCGGGTAGTTCTTTTGAAATTCTGCATTGAACTCTGCCATCCTGTCTCGACCGATTCCGAACATGGAGTTCATAATATCAACGGCACAGTCCATAGCGCTCTGGATAGCCCATGTCTCCGCAATATTGAGTTCCAACTCCCGCTGTTGTCGGAGTCTGTCTAGGTATGAATTACGTTTCATTTTCTGGATTCCCCGTCATTCTTCTTCTCCGTCTGAATTTGACCACCGCAAGCCGCATATCCAGCAATGTCAATCCATGTATCGGTGCTTCCGGCCCCGGTGCTCAGGCGGCCAGCCTTGAAAAGAATCATCATGGCCGCCACATCGTCTGCGCCAAGCGTAAACGTTGCGTCAATCCCACCGTTCTTCGCCCGTGCGTCAAGGTAGCACTCCCAATAGCGGGCAATCTCCGCAAAATTATCTTCCGGGGAACCGTACTGTTCCTGTCGTTCGCCGCTCACGATTTTCTCTGCGGCTTTCAGAATTTCGCTCTTAGTCATTTTCATTGCCCTCGTCCCGATAGCACTTCAAGCGGTCTAGCCAGCGTTTGGCCTTGTTGAGCATAATGTCATTCGATACCAGGTATCTGGTAGTTACTAGCACCGCAAGCATAACATCTGAGCATTCCTCCACAAGACTGTCATACGCATCGTTTAAAGTTTTTGGTGTCGGGCTGATATTTTGTTCCCATCGCGCAGTTTGGAGCGCCCTTCGGTATTTAAGTGCTGCCTGAGCCAGCTCCGCAGCTTCTTCCGCAAGCTGCGTTAGCCGGTTGTCAATGTCAACTCTTTCCCCAATTTCCGCCGTAAGGTCGTACAGCTTATCGTGAGTCTTATCCAGCATCGCATTTCACCCCGTTCATCTCTGCGCCGCAACACGGGCAATATGGCAACTCGCCTTTGTACATATAACTCTGATACCCGCATTTCGAGCACTTGAAATAATCTGTTCCTTCCTCGATCCACCACCCTCGGTGCCGCCGGGGCTTCTCGTGCCAATCCGCCGCAACGATGCAAGCGGTCAGCACTACGCCGATAATGGCACCGGCTAAAAAGGCGATAATGTTAAATAGTAGGTGCATCTTCAGCCCTCCTTGTCAATTCACGAAAAGGTCGGTTGAAATCTCACGTTCCAGCTTGTTTGCGATGATTCGTGCGTGGTCAAACTGGCTTTTAATCCCGACATTAAGCACAAGGTAGCGTTTTCTCTCTGCATCTGTATCCCGCTTCATAATATCGGCCATGTACAGGTGTAAGAGCTGTACAAGCTTCTTTTTATTTTCCAGTGTCATTCTGATGCCTCCTCCACCTTGATAGGCGGCTCGTCGCTCTCGTGGTAGGTGTCCCGTGGGATTTTCGTTTTCGACGCTTCCGGCATCAGCTCCCACCGCAGAACGCGCCACATATCAATGGCCGCCATCTCATCCGGTTGTTTAGGATTGTCGAAACAGTTCATCAGGATTTCGCCCGCCGCATCAAGCGTATGCCTAGCGGCATCTCGCTTGACCAGCCGTCGGTCAAACTCGGTGTCGGTGTGGTTTTGGTAATTAAATCCACGAAAAGCCAATCTGTCAGCCAGCATATCCCACTGGTTGAGCGCTGCCCGGAAATACTCCTCCAGTGCTGCGTTGATGACTCTGAGCTGATTCTCCGTCAGCGTAAGCCTATATTTTTTGCCCATGTTATTCCTCCTTGCTTTGAATCTGTAACTGTACATTTATATGCGTTCTACCTAAAATAGCGTGGTTTGACTCGCATATTCCTGAAATACTTCCTCCTGTTTGAGGAAGTACTCCGAATCTACCTCAAATCCGGTGAAGTCAAGTCCTGCATCCCATGCGGCTTTTCGGCTTGTCCCGCTTCCTAAATGTGTGTCCAGAATTTTATCTCCCGGTTTTGAAAATTTATGGAAAATCCATGCGTAGAGAGCTTGCGGCTTCTCTGTCGGGTGGAAATGCGATTCATTCTTGCTCCTTGCGCTGGAGCCGTGCCATAGCTTGGCGTTTTCGTTGAAGCTCGTCCAGGCGTACTCCACGTTCGACATTGTAAATTCTTCCGGGATGTTCGTTTTATGCCACGCAATAAAGCATCTGCACGGCGGTAGGTCGAAGTAATTTCCGCCCCATATGATCTGTTGCTTAGAAACGCGAAACAGCTCATCGAAATATTCTTTGCTTGGCGCGTTGTCCCAAGCTATGATTTTTTTGCCGAATTTAGCTGCCCAGCCACCGCCTGTTCTTGAGAGGCGTATTTCTCGAACCGGCCGCCGAACCTCGTTCCGTTCCTGCCGCGAAATGCCCCCCCGCCATACGGTGGGTCAACCACTGCAAGGTCGAAATAGCCATCAGGGTATTCCTTCATTTTGAGGAGGCAGTCTGTGTTGAACGTTCGGCTTACAACTCCGTTTTTCATATATTCGCTCAATCATCTCCGAATAAATTTATCTGCCCCGGCATAACGCCGTCCTCCATGTTCTACATCAAATGGGATTCCAGCCCTTATGGCAAGCTCTGTAATCACACTCGAATCTTTGCCTCCTGATATGCACAACAGCAACGGTTTCTGGTATAGGTGCTGACTTATTTCCGTAGCTTCTTTTAGGCGAAGAATCGCCTTGTTCTCCAAGTCCATATTTTTTCACCTCATAGGTATTTCTGATAATCTCCGGCAATCCCTTTATCTTCATCTCCGAAATGCCGCCTAGTCACAGCAATGGGAAATGGTTCTATTTCAGACACCCACCTAACAGAGTTCCTTCCATTGAGCTGAGTCCAAATCAGGGTGAATCCACCGATTCCGTCGAACAGGCTTGCCATTGTTGCATCTCGTCCGTAGTTTGCGCAGATTCGTTTCAGAACCCACTTCCATTGCGGAAGTGCTATGGAATTTCCGAGTGCTTTATACTTCGGAGTGTCAGATTCTTTGTGTGTCTTTCCGGCATCATCTACCCACGCTCCAATATCCACCCAGCCGTCCGGGAACCCTTGTAGTCTGGTGCATTCTAACGGGGTAAGTCTCCGCACCTGCATAGCGGTTCGCACGACATTCTGCAAATTCAAAGACTGACCGCCATTAGATTTCGCTTGCAAGGTTCCGTTTGTATCTTGGTTCTCTGTCCCATTCCTGCAATCTACAGCAGCCGAGCAAACATACGTTTCACTGTCCTCCCGGAAATCGCAACTAGCTTTCGCTTTCAGCGCATGAGCTACATCCGGACAGAACACCGCTTGTGCATCATGCATGGCATCGAGCGGCTTTGCACATTCCAGGGAGGGGATTAGCGCTTCATTCACCTGTCCGTTTCCGATGCCATATGATACAAGTGGAACTTGATTTCCGCCTGTGCCCATTCTCGCTTGCAGAGAAGGTACTATATCCCCGCAATCTCTAATAACATCACAGGCATGACTTATATCTAAAATGGCAACTGAATTACCGCTGGCGTTCAACGTGGGTGATTGTTCTTCCGCAAATCCGATACTTCGCGCCTGTTCGCTGTTGCCCGGTTTGAATCCCGCGCATACGCAATGCCTATCGGTAGCCGTAAGCGTATAGGATGTTCCCTCTTTCCATCCTCTCCCGTTGCACCCAGCCGTATCTGCACGATCTACGCAATTAGCCTGCAAGAAGAAAACCATTTGGTCGTTGCTAGTTCCGAGCGTTCCGCTTTTATCCTTCTGCACTAGTGCGCCCTTGCCGCCTCCGTCACAGCCTCCCCTAATTCTGACTGCATAAGAAGAGCTTTTTTCAGTTCGGGCGGCAGTTCTTTCCCCCGCCGTTCCGCCCGGTTCAAGATTCCTTTGCAGGCTTTTGCGCTCAAATAGTATTTCGTGTGCGGTGTCGCCTCCAAAATCGACGACAAGCGCGATTCTACGGCGTCGCTGGGGGACTCCCCAGTATTGCGCATCGAGCACTCGCCAAGCCAAAGACCATCGTCCTCCCACATCGCGGTACCCCCCCCATGTAGGCCATCCGTATTTAGGCACATCAATACTGGGGGCTTGCGGCTCGACAATGCGGATCGCTTCCTCGATGACTGCGGCGAAGTCTCTTCCTTTGTTCGAGCTGAATGCTCCGGGGACGTTCTCCCACACCATGTATCGCGGTCGAATAAACTGACCTGTTCTTCCTCGGTTTGCATCGGCATCTCTCATCTCCTTTATGATCCGTACCTGCTCCATATACAACCCGGAACGCGCACCTGCCAGACCAGCTCTTTTACCAGCTATTGACAGGTCTTGGCACGGTGAACCGCCTATGATGCAGTCAACAGGTTCGATAGCCGCTCCGTTGATTTTTGTAATATCTCCCAAGTGTCTCATTCGACTTCCCCATATATCCGTTTTTTCTCAGATTGTAGCTCTCTCAGACGTTTTTCGTGGTATTTCATCTTTCTGTATTGCCCTTTTGCACCCGCACGGTCTCCACGCTTCTTCTTTGCGATATACTCTAATTCGTATTTGAGAGTCAACGATTCCTCTTTCTGAATTTTTTCATCAATGGTCAGTCTGCGTACTCCAATCTTACCTTGCCATCTGCAATCCGGGTATGGACAAGTGAAGCACGAACTTTCATCCTTGTAGTGCTGACACGTTTTCATCAGAACAGATTCTTCTTTCTGATTGATAGATAACGATTTCCGGTTTCTTGATTTACTTTTAAATCAAGGTTCTTTACCCGCCGAACTCGTCTCCGATGTTCTCCGATGTCCCATCCGCACGACATACAGTTTCTTTTGCAGTTCCGCAGATCTGGCTCCATCATGCAGTTATCTTCGCATATTGCAGCTCTCCGTCTGCGTCTCTTGTACCCATACGGCACAAAATTCACGTCCTTTCGCCCGATCTTCTTCTAGTGTTTGCTGGCAATCTAAGCGACCTTCTCCATTCAAAAATCTGGCTTGTGCTAAGTCCAAGCGCACATCCAATTTCCGTATCGTACATTCCGCTCCTGTATAGCTCAAGCGCTTTTTCTTCGTGTCCCTTTATTGCAGGGCAGCCCTTTCTTGCTGCCTTTTCACCCGTGCAATCCCCGGAATAGGCCCCGGAAATTATTCTGTTGGCTTCTTTTTCGGCCACATTGCTTATCGGCTCAAACACGGTGCATTCTGAATCAACTCCGCATATTGGAACCCGTCTTATTCCTGTATCGAGATAATAGTCGCACGTCCCATTCCCGCCGCCATACTTGCAAAATTTTTCTAGACGGCACGCTATATATTTTTCTCCGATTCCGGCTCTTGGCATAGCCCCTCTCCTTCTCCTGTATTCCTCTGCGGACTTGCGCTTGTAATCCAGGCATTCTTGGCAGTAGAAATATCCCTCTATTGCTTTCCTTTTCCTGCACTGCGGGCATACGCCTTTTTTCTTGCATTCTTCGTAGGTCATTTAATCGCCACCTTTATTTGCGTCCCGGAAAGAGTTTTCCGTTCTTCCAATCGCGGGTTGCCTTAGCCTTATCTGTGCTCATTGCTGTATGCCATCCGCAACTTTCACAAATCACGCAGTATCGATCGGGTTCTTCTGTTTGTTTCCTCGCTCCACTATCCATACCGCAATGCTGACATGGTGGGAGCGGGCGCAGGTGCTTTTGACCCCTATAATTCATTCTCCATCACCGCTTCCATCGTGGTAATGGGTGGAAATCTGAACGATTTTTCCGCATTGGCCGCACTCCAGAGTGATTTCTCCATCAGCTCTGACAGTCACGATTCTGCGCCTGTGCTTACTTGTAAAGGTTCCATCCTTCTTGAGTTCTCCCAAAATATGCCCGTTCTGGCATTTAATAAATTCCTTCATCGTTGCGCATCACTCCACTTTCTTCGGGCGTATTCGCACATCAGGGCCGCTTCTGCAAGCCCGTCATGCGGCTTCCTACAGCGGTCTGTCCTGTAAAGATTGAGGTCTGGAAAAAGGTGCTGACAAACCTGAATTGACGTGTTCTTGTCTGATGTTACCCCGAACTCCTTCTTCCACTTCTGCGGGCTTACTAGCTCAAACGGTACTCCGCAAGCAATTAAAGCGCCCTGGATAATCCCGTAATTCATGCCAAAATTGAAGGTACTTGCCAGTCCCTGTTTCGGCATCGCTCCGACTCGCTCCAAGCAGCACACAGCCTTTTCATTCTCGTGCCGCATTGTGTCTGCCACAGTTCTGATTTCTTTCGCATAGGCTCTCTCATCAAAGAAAATGCAATCCATATGTCCATCCGGGAATGAAACAACCATAGCACCGCTCTTTCCGGGGTCTATTCCAATAAAGATCATTCAGCTATCACGTCCTTCTCTACCGATCTATCTAATATTTCAAGAATATCTTCTCGTGTCAGGTATGCCCAATAAGGTGGCATTTGATTGTAGTAGGCGCAAGCCTCCGAAATACTCCAATTCAGAAGGTTTGCGATACAATCAGCCGCTTCTTCTTTAGATGTGGCCTGCAACCACTCAAAACGTGTCATTCTTACTGCCCTCATTTCAGAGCTACGGGAGTATATCGTATCAACTTGGAGCCGCTTCTTAGCGCTCCCTGTAATTCCATCTATCGACTGCAATTTTCTTGCTGTTGGCCGGAGTTTGTGGGGCAAGGCAGTGAGTATTTCTGCATTGTACCCACCAAATAAACTTCCCGGTGTCTATTTCGTGTGAAAATAGTTTAGCCTCGGAACCGCAGAACGGGCAGTTCTCAAGCTCTCGTCCCGGACGCATCTTCCCCACCACTCAATCCAAGTTCCTTATGCACAGGCCAGTGATTCTGCCTTCCAGCTTGGATTCTCTTGCTTTCTCCGGCAATCTCAACGGCATGGCACCTTTCTAATATGCGGTCATACATTCGCTTTCGCCTGATTTCCTGTTCTCTCATCATCCATTCTGGACTGTAATTGCTCGTAATAATCATCGGCGTTCCGGCTCGATAGAGCTGATCTATAATCAATTCCATCTGTTCGGTCATATACTCCGTTCCACGCTCAACTCCGAGATCATCAATGGCAACAAGATCAACCCTTGCTAGGCTATCGTAGAAATCTTGCCGATTTTCAAATTTCGTAGCCTGAACCTGATTCACCAGCCTTGCGAAGTTTGTGAGCATTGCAGGCCTTCCGCTGTTTATGAGCTGATTCACGATGCAAGCTGCATAAAATGTTTTTCCGGTTCCGCAAGGGCCATATAGGAACAACCCAAGCCCGCGCTCTTTGAATTTATCAAAGTTTTCGCAGTAGCGTTTCATCGCATTGGATAGCTTACTCCCGGCGTTAGCATCGGTGTCAAACGTCATGGACTCATACCGTCGTTCTGCGAAACCAAGACTGCGGTATTCCATGATTTTTAATTCAAGCTGCTTCTTCCTTTGTGATTCTAACGAGGCATCATACCGTTTTTGCATACAAGAGCAGATGCACGGAACCTTGACTCCATTGAATACACCATCAACTTTCACGGTATGCTCTCTCAGGCCGTGGCATCTTGAGCAATGTTTAAGCCCATCGGTTCCAATGTATGTGTAAGGGGAAGGAAGTCTAGATGCGTTCTCTATAATTTTTCTTACTATGGATTGCTCAATAATTGCGTCTGCCAATTCTCATCCCGTACCTTTCTTTTTTCGGCTTGGGCGGCGCTACGTCATCGCCCAAGCCGTATTGGTTACGTCAGAACGGCAATTCATCATCCTCGTCATATACTTCGGAGAAACCGCTGTCATCGTCGTTCTTCTGCTGTTGCGCTTCTGCCTGTTCGGAGTGTTCGGGAACACCCTGAACGCTTGCTACGCTGTCTTGATTTCCGAATGCAAGCGATGACTGCGGGCAGATAAAGTCAACTAGGATTTCCCCCCAGACCTTTTCGGAGCCATCCTTTTTAGATGTATACTTTCGCTCAGAATAAGTTCCAGCTGCACAAATAATGTCTCCACCCTCAAGCGTAGATGCAATAACCGTTGTGTCATTCTCTCCGAGCGCACAACAGTTTACATACTGCTTCTTCCCGTATGACATTGAGAATGTCACCTTTGGAGTGTGCTTATTGGGCGTATATTCCAATTTTGCGTCACGCGAAACCTTCCCGGTAACAATAGTGTAGATTGTTCCGTCTTTCCCGACTTGTGCAATTTTCATTATTCAGTCTCTCCGAAAAACTGGTCGAAAACATCATCAGCCGTCTCCGCTTTCTTGACAGGGCGACCTCGCTTCGGTTTCGTCTGCTCATCGGCCGCATCAAAGGAATCTGTGCTCTGAGTAGCGGGTTCCGCAGTGGCAGGGGATGGAAGCGCATCGCTATCTGGTTCTGCCGTCTCATTCCCGATTCTAGGCGTGTTATCAGTGCTGAAAATTGGCATTCCCTCAAACTTCGGAGTCTCATCAGAGGAATCGAAGCGGAACTGATATTTGACCTCGTTGGACAACGGAGCAAAGCCGGAAGTCAAGAGTGATTTCAGGACGGTCTTTTTTGCCATCTTAACCTGACCGCCGCCCACATCGTACCACGGAGAACCTCCAAGCAGACTTGCGGCTTCGCTATCGGACAGCTCATTGTTCTGTAGCTTTCGGAATTTCCCCAGATCAAATGCTTTTGAATAGTGGTCTGCGTGTTCCAAAATCTTTTCCATAGGCCAGTATTCGCACCGGAAAGTGCCATCTTTCATGATGAAATATGCATAGTAGCCGATAACTGGGTGGGAAAGGCGTTCTTCGTCGGTTTCGTACACTGACAAGTCAACTAGGCGCTTTCCTGTGCGCTTGTCGCGCCCCGCAAGCTCACCCTCCCGCACTTCCAGACAGTCCATGTCTGAGTAAAGACCTGTTGTGATTGCAAGCTGAATGTATGCCTTGTAGCCCATTTGGAACGTGCAAACGTCATTGTACGGCACAAGGTAATATGTCAGCCCGTAGATAAGCCCCATTCCTTCTCCGCGCAGAGCACTTGCAAGGATGGTCTCTGACTTACACTGTTTCAGCTGCGGGTTGGACGCGACAGCCGAAACAAGGGTTGATGTAAGTCTCTGCGCCGAAGCTGTATCATTCAGCGCATTCATAATTGTCTTTTGAGTCCCTTCTTTTGCGATGAAAGCAGAGAACTCTTCTTTCTGGCGTTGGACTAGCTGATTTTTTACGTTCATTTAGCTTTTATTCCTCCTTTAGTTGGTGGCAAATCAGTCCCAAGACTGGCACCCGCAATAAAACTTATCGAACTCGAAATTTGGTCTATGCTCAAAGAATGGTAAGTCTGTGCTGGACGGGACAATGCTTCCGCACCTATTCCCGTTCATCATCTGCGGGTACCATGTCTCGTTCTTTCGATCTACAATCATACCGTAGCAGGAGCACCTTGCCATTCTCCCAAATAGATTTGGCTCATCGGTCACTTCTCCACAATCGCAAATCAGGCAGTACGGGGATTTGCTTCCATCTGAATTGATTCTCTCTGCGTTAGCCGAGTGCCCACACTTCATCATCTTCATTTTGGCATTGCCTCCTTCAACCGCTTGATGATTTGCCTGTTGTATGCATTCTCCGTCAACTCAATGAACTCTTCCGGGGTGTACTTTGCGGTCTCCACATCGATTCCGTGATCTTCCGCAAACTGTCTGCGCCCCATTTCGCAGCTCCCGGTCAGCCTATGATGCCAATCGAAGAAGAGCTGTGCCGGGTACTTCTTCCCGAGTTTAAACTCTGCCCAAAACCGCTCAATACGTTCTTCGGTCGGCATATCTCCAAAGAGTTTATCCGAAAGTGCAGACATTGCGTTTCTCAGAGTATCTCCGTGCGCAAATTTTCCGTCCTGCTTGACAATAAAGCATTTATTCAGGCTCAAATCTGCGGCAATGATAGCACCGTAGGCAACATTGCCATTGATTCGGTTAATTATTGTACGGATTCCGTCGATGTAAAAAACATCTTTTCTGTCGAATGTTTTAAAGCCGGAGCCGTAGCTGGAGCCGTAGCCGGAGCCGGAGCCGGAGCCGGAGCCGTCGCCGTCGCCGTCGCCGTCGCCGGAGCCGGAGCCGGAGCCGTAGCCGGAGCCGTAGCCGGAGCCGTAGCCGGAGCAGTAGCCGTAGCCGGAGCCGGAGCCGTCGCCGGAGCCGTCGCCGGAGCCGGAGCCGGAGCCGTAGCCGGAGCCGTAATTAGAGCTAATCCACTCTCGGACTTTTACCGCTTCCATTCCGCCACCGCCTTAATGCACTGCTCGGCAATGTTGGTGCAGGGGAGAATTTCACACACACCAATAACGGTCAGTTCGTCGATGGTGACGGTAAACTTGCATTCACGCGGATTAGTAACGCCGCTCTGAGCCATCTGCATCAAAGATGCTGCTCCATCCCAATACCAAAGCTGACGCACATTCTCCAACGTCACCTCATCGCCGCTGCGCTCCTTGATGTTTCCGGCGAAAACACCCGCGTCCTTTGCTCTCACGATGTAGTATTTGCTGTCCATAATATTTCCTCCTTATCAATTTTAGATTATTCGATATACTCCCAAACGGCTCGACCCTTGCCGGAGTTGCGCCACTGGCCGATACCCTTGAGTTGTGCATAATCTAGCACTTCGCACATAACCTCATCTGCGTCAATGCCTTTCCCAAGTGTGGGAGCAATTTCAATCCAAAACTCGATTGAGCTTCCAACTGGCAAGCTCTCGGAGTGTGCAAGCGCCACACGCTCACCCTGTGCAGTCTGTGCTCTCAAAGGTCTCTGGCAATCGCCTACCACACCGCCGTGCATATCCACCGGAATCATACGCGGACAAACAAAAATCGCATTGTCAACGGTCTGCTTGTTCGCTTTGACCTTTGCGCATTCGCTCTGCGGGAAATGCTTCTTGATATTTTTCAATGCCTCTTTGATAAATCCTTCGATCTGGTAATTCCACAGGATGGGATTTCCTTTCTCGTCACGGGGGAACACGGTCATTCCCTTTTCGATTGCATCTCCCACGCCAATCGTAGCAATTTCTTCCGCTCTGCTCATAGCATCTGGCGCCTTACTGGCGATGTACTCATCATGCAGTTCCGGGTTGTTGGAACAAGTGCCCAGAACTTCCTCGACAAATGTCATGCGGATGTGTTTCTTCTTCAATGCGCTCAAAATATCCATGTTTATACCTCCAAAATTTTGTTTTATACGCGGCTATTTTCTTTCACCACTTTTCGTAGCCGCGCCGTGCATCCCCGATTCTTTCCGCTGCTACTCCAGGCATAGCCTTTGCTTTACGTTGCGAATCGGTGCCATTCCTCTGCCCCACTAAACCTTGCTTTGCGGCGCTCTCCCATTGCGTCGTATTGCGCTGCTGTACCATTCCTTCGCTTTTCAGAGCCTTACAGCTCGACGCCTTGCCCTAGCCACGCTATTCTTAGCCTTTCCGTTGCCTCGTGTCTCCTTGCTCTGCGAATCCTTTGCCGGTCGCGTCGAATCCTTGCTTTTCCAGTGCGTCTCTTACCTTGCTTTGCAATTCCGATGCCTATCCCAGCGTCTCCAGTCCCAGCAATGCCAAAGCTATTCAGAGCAGGGCGGAGCTATCGCCTTGCGTTTTCGCACCTTGCCACTCCGATGCTACTCATATCAGTGCTTTTCCTTCGCTTCTCAAATCTATGCCACCGCTATGCACAGCCTTTCGATGCCTCACGTCTCCACTGCTGATCTCTTCTCGGCTTATCCATAGCTTTTCAGTTCTGTGCGGGGCAATTACATAGCAAATCGGTTCCTTGCTTTTCGCCGCCATTCCATCGCAGAGCGACTCACGGCTTTGCAATTACTAGGTGTGGCTTTTCCGTTCGGCGCATATCCATTGCGTGCCTCAGATTCTTTCGTAGGAAATTCCAGCATTTTTCATGTAGGAACTGAGTTCCATAAGCTGTTCTCTGGTTCCGGTTACTTGGAAGGAAAGTCGGTAAATTTTTGTAGCGGGTTCTTCTGGCTCGACAGGTGCTGTCTCTTGTGCCCGGACCTGCTCTGCGGTTTCCGCTTCCCGTCTGTGTGCTTCCTTCTCTTTCTCGGCGACCTGTTCTTCAAGCTCTTTGCACCGCTGTTCCGCATCCCGGTTGGCATATTCGATCTGCTTTTGCATGACAAGTGCCAAGTTATGTGTGCTCTTGTAAACATCCAGGAGTGCCGTCTCATATCTGCTCTTGATGGAACGGATTTGTCTCAGTTCTTCTGCACATTTTCCAACTGCGTTAGAGATTTCCATCTTTGCCTTTCCGATGGAGTAGGTAACGTTAAGCCATCTGGAATCAAAGATGTCACTCCACTTGAGATATGCCTCGACTTCCGGTGATTCCGCAACACACCAATCAAAAAAGTTGGAAAGCTCATACCCCTTTTCCTGCTTGCGCTGTTCTTCATACTTTGCAAGCTGTCCTTTGATATTGCTGGTAGCTTCATCGCACTCTGCGGTCAGCTCCTTGCAGCGCTTCTCAAATTCAGCCAGCGGAACGCCCCACATTTTCTTGACAGTCTTGCGCTGTTCCTCGATACGGTCTTTGACTTTGCCAATTCTGGCCTGAATGGCCTTTGCGGCCTGAATGTCATCCGGGCTAATAGAGAGCGTTTTATAAGGTTCCATCATCTCAGTGAGATATTTCTTCATCTCGTCGAAGTTTGCCTGAATGACAGTGGCTTGTGCACTTGTGAGTGCCGTCTGATCGACGACAAATCCAATTTCGCTTGCCATGTTGTCTCCTTTCTGTATGGTTTTGTCTTGATTGATTCAGAACGTGATAATCATAGGTGGCATGATGCGTTTTTCGACATATCCCCAGAACGCTGTTTCGCGTTCCAGCAGGTATTCCAAATCCTCTTTGTAATCTGTGCGCTCGAAAGTGTACGTCCTCAAGGAAGCGTCACCCTCAATGTTGCACAGCCACGCATAGAGCTTTACGAACTCAGCGCCTGTTGCTAACATCTGATGGAAGCACTGCGCGGCGTAATAATCTGGAATTTGGTCTTTCCATTTCTCCCAGTCTGTCCGCTTCGAGCAGAGCGCCGTCTTGATTTCAAGGACACCAAAACGGTCTTTTTCGTCATGTAGCTCCCCGTCCAGCGTGGCGGTCAGCCACGGTCGGTTTGCCTGATAGAGAATGTCGAACTCATGGTAATCTACCCGGTATTCTGGGTGCTGGGCGGCGAACAGGTTTCTGAGTGCGCCTTCCATGCGTTTTCCCCGGTCGATTGCTGCATTTCCCAAAATCTCTCTCGGAGTGACAAGACCGACCTTGCGCTTCCATAGTTCGATAGAACTCAGCCACGGACTAAAGCCAAGAACCGCGCTTGCTTCGCTGGCACCGATTCCGTTCTCACGACCTTCCAGCCAGCTTTCCCGGTCTTTGAAAACCTTGCGCTGCGTCTTGTAGCCGACCGGATATTGCCCTTGCTCTGCCATCAGCGGGTAATCTCCCGTTCGTTGCGTAGAAACAGTTCTTTTCTGCTCTGCTTATCGGATTGTGCCTTTCTGGCTTCTTCCTTACGCTCTCGCAGTTTGCGCGTTCGATGTGTTCCAATCATTGACGCAACTACCCGTGCCATCTGCTTTGCAAACTCCCAAAGCCAGATACCGATTATCGCTCCAAGTAGCAGGTTCCAAACGTCCATCCTCCATTAACCTCCCTTCATAAACATAGGTAGCGAACTGACAAGCATTACCATTACGGGCTTTGCCCTCTGTTTTGTCGCTTCGGATAAGATAGCCTTCATGTCGCAGGTCGAATATCCGTCCGCTCAAGCGGGTGCATCCAAACAGTGTAATAGCTTCCATGCTCGTGATAGTTCCATGCCGTTTTAGATGTTGGAGAATCTGAGATTTTTGCGCGTCCTTGCGTGTCATTTCCGTCTTTCCTCCTTGCCACGCTCATTCTGAGCGTGTATAATCTTCCCTGAACAACGCTTCCACCGTTGTTCCCAATGCGTCCGCGATACGGATTGCCACATCCACTCGCGGCTTTCGCTCCCCAGCTTCATATCGCTGGTAGCACAGAACCGATATTTTGGCCTTGCTTGCAACTGCCACTTGCGTAAGGCCTGCCTTGATTCGAGAATCAATAAGCGCTATGTTTTTCATCACTCCCCCACCTTCAATTCAACACTACCATTTGGTTATGTTGTAACTGTATCTTAGCATATCCATTTGGTAGTGTCAAGCATTTCTAGGAGGCACTCCATGATTTTTTCCGAAAGACTGCTCGAGTTGCGGAAAAGCCGCCACTTGACACAAAAACAAGTTTGTGAAGGGGTCGGTATGTCCGTATTGGGCTATCAACGCTACGAATACGGCGAACGTGAACCGTCTTTTCAGAAACTACTTGCTTTGGCTGATTTTTTCGGTGTCAGCCTTGATTACCTCACGGGTAGAACCGACAACCCTGAAATCAATCAATGATGGGTGTTAACTCTCTTGGAACAAGGATTCAACCGTTGTTCCAAGTGCCTTTGCGATGCGGATTGCCACATCCACTCGCGGCTTACTCTTGTCATACTCAATATTCTGGTATTGAGCCTGACTGATTTTAGCTTCCCTTGCGACTTGTGCTTGCGTCTTGCCGGACTTTTCACGAGCCGCCTTTAATGCCACATTCACTTGCTCCTCTCTTTCTGTATTACACCTAATATATTTGGTGTATCGCTATGATAACGCATAATATATTAGGCCGTCAATACCTTCGATAATGTTTTTAGAGGTATACGCCATGAACCTAAATGAAGCTCTCAAAAGGTGCAGACAATTCAAGAAAGTCACCCAGAAACAGGCCGCTCAAGCCTCTGGTGTAAGCCAATCCATGTACCAGTTTTATGAGTACGGAAAAAGCGACCCGACCGCAAAGGTGTTGGTGTCTCTCGCCGATTTCTATGAGGTATCTTTGGATTACCTAACTGGACGCACAGACAACCCAGAGATTAACCGCTGATGGTCTGCGTATCTCTTCGTGTCATTTCTTATTCCTCCTTTCCGCGCTCATTCCAAGTGCCTTGTGGTGGGTGGCGCTTTTGCGTCATCTGACGTTAGGCGCTCCATCTGCACATTGAAATGTTCGGCAATCTTCTTCCCGTTCTCAAGGGAAATGGAGCCGCCTTTTTTCCAACGTGCAATGTTTCCACTGCTTAACCTCAACTTGCTAACAACTACTGTTGGCTTCTCTCCGTTCTCTTTGCATAGCAAAACGAAGTTTTCCCAGAAGCTCAAAATAACTCACCTCCACGCAATTTTTTGCATTGACGAAAATGCGCTTTTGTGCTACCATGAATTTGCGGAAACAAAGTAGATTGCGTTTTACGTCCTTGCATTTGCATTATACTGCGTAAAACTGCGCATTACAACTGCAAATTACGCATTTTAACGCAATTCTACGAATTGCACAAAAATGAGGAGGCAGTATTATGTTTTATGACAAATTGCAGTATGCGTGCGCGTGCAAGGGTATCTCCGTCACAGCTCTTTTGGCTAAGGTAGGAAAGAGCAGCGGAAATATTACCAACTGGCAAAACGGAGGAAAGCCTCGCGGAAATACGCTGAAAGCTATCGCAGATGCTCTTGATATTCCGGTTGAGTATTTTCTGGACAATGACGTAAAAAAAGAATCCATCGCTCCGAAGAACGACGGATTCTCTAAAGATTTAAATGTTGATGAAGAAATTGACTATATCCTGCTCAGATTGTCCCCTGAACGGAAGAAGTTTGTTCTGCGGTATCTTCGCGGGCAGCTTGCTCAGGAGTTTCTTGCAGAAGAGAGCGAAGATACAAAAGACTGATTTTCTTTCTTTCGTCACTTAGCTGCTTCCAGACTTTCTTGATTTCGGTATCAATATCTCTTTCTTTCATTTTTCCCTTCCTCCGTTGGCGTTTTAATGCGAGAATGGTCAATAGGAACTCATCTGCCGCGCCAAAGAAGCCTTAGACACCCTGCGGCTCCATCTGGTCCCGACAAACTTAACGTGCTTTATGAGTGCTCTGGTGTCAGCTATGCCGTACAGTTTTGCGACGTCAGCGACCGTAAGCATCTCCCTTCCGGGGAACATCTCATCTAATCGTGCCAGATTGTCCCGAAAGCATTCCTTTTCACGTCCCATACGGTTCACCTCCAGCGAATAGCTCCTCTACGGTTGTTTGCAGGACATGTGCTATGCGCATCGCCGCATAGACATTCGGCTTGCGCTGGTGAGCTTCATACATCTTGTAGGACCTGACCGAGATGCAGGCGCACTCTGCGACCTGCTCTTGTGTCATGCCTAATTTATTTCGCTTCTCTTTCATTTGCGTTCCTCCTTTTGACGGTAAATTGATTTGCGGCGTTTTCGGTGCATGGCAAAAGCGTATCATGCACCAAGAGGCGAAATGCGTTGGATTTTGTAATAATAATAACTTACTAACGGGCAAGAAAATGTTTGTCAATCTTGACAAAAAACTGTCAACCTTAGGGTAAATCTGTCACCAGTGCGCAGAATTGTAAAATCATGGGAATATTTATGGTAGTAAGTGGCAATACTGCGTAGCAGCTTGAACTCTAGGTTTAGGAAAGCTATAAGCATAGTCGGTAGGAGTATAAGCTATAACTATCAGCGTATTAACGGTAGAAGTACTAACTTGCAAGTCTGTACTGTATGCAGGTTATGTTTTTTTGAGTATTTAGGCTAGGAGTAGAGACTATCAGGTTTAGGACGATAGAAGTACAAACTTACAAAGAGTGTAGACTTACGTTAGAAGATAAGACTATCAGGATTAAGAGTACAGATTAGCATATATAGATAGCCTAAATAGAAGATAAGACTTACAGGTTTAGTACGGTAGAAGTACTAACTTACAGATAGTACAGATTTACGATAGAAGATAAGACTATCAGGATTAGGAGTACAGACTAGCATATATAAAGAGTCTAAATAGAAGATAAGACTTACAAGTCTAGTATATATAATATATATCTATAAGCTATGCAGAGACTTGATGCGCGTGCGCGTACACGGCGGGTGAGACGGAACTCTGCGAAATCAGAAAAGAAAAAAATACAATCTCGCTCGGCGCAAATCAATCAGTTGCCCTCTAACAGCCACAGAACGGCTAAGAAGGAGTTTTGAATTTGCGGAATGTAATTTCCCGTTGAAGCTCTGAAAACGGCACACCGAGCATCACACGCGCTCACACACGCATATACGCACCTGCACACGCAGAGAACTCTTCCAAAATGCCACCAGAAGCCCCAGAGCGACCATAGAGCGATTTTTAGGCGTGTAGACGCAAAACTAATCAACGACATATAAAAACCGCTCAGAACGCATTCTACGCCGTTTTATGGTCTGACCTGTTGGGCAGGATGGTTCATTGACTTTCAAACTGCGCATGATAAACTGACGCCGTAAGAAACAAAAACGCTTGTTACGGGGAGGTAACATCATGGGCAAAGAGCAAAAGAAAACTTTGGACTTCGCGTCGATGTTTACACTGCGAAAAGATGGCCGCTATCAAGGCTCTTATCTGGACGGAAACGGTCAACGCAAGTATGTTTATGACCGCGATCCAGAACGGCTTTATGAGAAGTTAAACAAGGCAATACAGCCCAAAATAATAACTTTTAAGCAGGTTTCGGAAGAATGGCAGCTCAAGCACAGAGAGGAAATAACAACCAGAACATGGCGCAATTATGAATCCTATTATCTGGATGCGGTAAACAAGTACGGTGACGTTCCAATCGAGGAAATGAATGCCGGGATTGTTGACCGCGAATTGAAGGTTTCAAAAGACAAGGGGATGAGTCGTTCCGTGGTCAACACAATCCGCTCCCTGTATCGTATGATTTTCGACTATGCAATCGTAAAGGGCTATATTCTCTATAACCCGGTTTTAGCCGTGAAGCTGCCAAAGGGATTGCGGCGGGGCAGACGTAAGGCCCCAACGGAAGAGCAGGTAAGAATCATCATGAGCAGCTACGAAGCGCCATTCGGATTATTCCCGCTTCTTCTGCTCTGCACTGGACTCAGAAAGTCAGAAGCCCTAGCGCTCACATGGGACGATATAGACTTTGTGCGCCGGGAAATAAACGTCGATAAATCGTTGGAATATCTAAGTTGCTGGAATCCTACGGTGAAGGCACCAAAGACAGAAGCTGGCATCAGAACGGTGCCTATTGTAGACCTCCTTATTGGGCCGTTGGTATCTGCTAAGAACAGGGCAGAAAGCAAGTTATTATTTCCCACACCAAACGGTTACAAACACGCCGGAAAGTTTATGACTCAAAGCGCATTTGAGGGCCAATGGTACACATATTGTAAGGCCGTAGGGCTTGTAAATGACGAGGGATTACCTGCTCTCACCGCCCATAATTTGCGTCATGGAATGGCAACTTTGATGTTTGAAGCGAACGTTGATGAGCTTACCGTGAAGAAGATTATGGGGCATTCCAGAATCGAAGTCACCAGGGAAGTTTATACTGATTTGCGCGTCGGGCAGGAAAGAAAATCCATCTCTGCACTGAACGAAAATCTCAATTCCCTAATGCTGGAATCTATGTCAAAACGCCGCTAACCATTGGAAATACAGACTTTTTTAATGGCTGTAAATCTGTTGGCACCGCCTACAATGGTTCGAATCCATTCTCTTCCACCAAGAAACCGCAATCCTTGTGATACCAATGGATTGCGGTTTTATTTTGCTCAAAAAAGCCGTGTATTTTGTTTTAGGACGCGGTCGGGAAAACCGGGCTAAACCGCACGAAAACGGGGTATGGATGATGTCAGAATTATGTCAGCTTTTTCGAGATTGCCCGCAGACAAGTCGTGTGCTCGGCAATTTTGGTGAAAAAATACATCAATTTTCAAAAAGTTCACAAAGCGTTCTGAAAATGTTCTAGAAAGTAAGCAAAATTCTGTAAATATATGCCAGAAATTGAGCTACAACCACGTCCACAACAAAAAGTTGTAGAAGATAGGAAAAGTTGACAGTTTCGTTGACAGGTTGACAAAAATGTGTTGCCAATCTATAGAAAATCAATCTGACCTTGCCGATATATACTATAGATAGTAGATTCAGATAAGGTCAGATATACTATCTACAGTATATGAAATGGGCTAAAAATATACTGTCTACAGTATATCTGAAAACGGGGCTATATCTACTGTAGACAGTATATAAAAGTTAGAAAAATATACTATAGACAGTATAGAAATATACTATAGATAGTATATAAAAAGTTAAAACTGGTCGTGACGCACGGTAAAAGCGTCCTGGTTGAAGTAATATCCGATAATAAGAAACGAGAACCAACCCGTTAGGGCTGGCTCTCTTCGTCTTGCGCAATCTGGTTGTCTATGGCACGGTTAATGAAGCCGTTCACACTTTCTCCCCTAGAATCGGCGTGGGTGCGAATGATTTCCCGCTTGCCCTTGTCCACGGTTAGGTTGATGCGGTCGTAGGTCTTGGCAATCCATTTATTCTTGCTGGCCGCACTGGTTTTTCCGCCCAAACAATCACCCCCTATCACAGCAATTATATTATAGTTTGCATTATTGCGCAATTATGTGAAGTGCACAAATAGGGTGGTGCAAAGTTGTAAGAAGTGATAATTGCATAATTGCGTAACCATGCTATAATAATGGCATCCCAACAAACCAACGCAATCAAGGAGGAAAAACTATGACCATTCGTAAAAGCATGAGAGATTTCCAGTATCAACGATGCAGAAAATCAGAAAGTTTCTATTGACTTTTCTTTGCGGGCACATTATTATATGTTTGTACCCGCAAAGATGGAGGTGAAGCGCGTGGGTATCAAAAAAGGCACACGCTTGACTGACTCCCCCAAAGACCGTGAGCTGAAATTCAGGTACGATGCAAATACTGGCGCAAAGCTCCAAGCAATATGCGCAGCGACTGGGAAAACGAAAGCTCAAGTTATTAGAGAGGGAATCGACAAGCTCTACGCCGAACTACAAGAAAAATAAAAAATCCCCTGCACTGTTCATCCTAGCAAGAGTTCAGCGCAAGGGACACACCAAAAGGCAGAGCCTGATGATAAATTCATTATATCATATGGCTGTGCTTTGCACAAGAAAAAAGTCTTGACTTTTCGTCACGCAAGTATTATATTAAATGCGTGACGGAAAGAGAGGTGAAAACATGAGCCCACGCACAGGGCGGCCAAAATCTGATAATCCCAAAGATATTCGATTCAGTATACGACTCGATGCTGATACATTTGCAAAACTGCAACAGCATTGCAAGGAAGAATCGATTACTGTGGCGCAAGCCATTCGGGAAGCAATCAATCAGTTTTTGGAACGGAAAAAATAAAAAATCCCTGTACGCTCTGGAATAAGCAACAACCAAACGCACAGGGACACACCAAAAGGCAAGGCCTAATGGCAAATCTATTATACCACCGGTTCTTGCCTGACGCAAGAAAGGATTTTGAGTATGACTAATTACAAGACGATGAAGGAATTTCATAATGACCACTGCGACAACATTTGTTGGGTGGCGTTCTGCGGCGAAAAGATGGCAGAGCTGATGAGAGACAGCAAGTACGGCAACCCTGAGCAGAAGCCGGAAGGCATCGGAGACACGGAACTCATGGGCGCATGGTTCAACTGGGCGTTTGAGTTCATCGGCGGCGAGATTGGCAGGGTCGCAGAAAACACCGATTACCTGCCAGACATCAAAATTGAAGAGTCCAGCGATACTGCGGAATAAAGTAATAACCCCCTCGATTTCGAGGGGGTTATCTTTTTGGCAGCGATGGCTGGATTCAAACCAGCGCTGGAGGAGTCAAAGTCCCCTGCCTTAATCACTTGGCTACACCGCTAAATAGTATTAGCCGTTTCCTTGGATTCGCAGAAACGGCTAATACGTCTCACTAGGGCTGGACTCCCGGTGATTCTCCCGGAAACGCTAATTATGCGCATGAATCAGCTATCCAGCAAAGGCGGGTCATGGTCATTGCATCCATGCGCAACCCTTGTACTTCGAGCTGCCCACTAACGCCCCGCATATGATGGTGGACCTTGTAGGTCTCGAACCTACGACCGTGCGGTTATGAGCCGCGTGCTCTAACCAACTGAGCTAAAGGTCCGTATTAAGCCGAGAGGGCGCATCTTGGTTATCTGGTTTTCTCCCAGACCATCTTTCAGGTGTGCGCCGATGAGCATATATTCCGCTCCTCTCCCGGTTGGAGCACCAAGCGGGAATCGAACCCGCGCAGTCAGCTTGGAAGGCTGATGTTCTGCCATTAAACTACTGGTGCGAAAGTGCCGCCCGAATTGCACGGTCGCCGCCGGAGGTATGTCAAGCGGAGCATTCCATCTAGGCTGAATGCTTATATATGAAAGGAGATGGTTATGTATGCCATCCGTGGTGCCGCTAGTGGGAGTCGAACCCACACGCATAAAGCACAGGAACCTAAATCCTGCACGTCTGCCAATTCCGTCACAGCGGCAAGACTGAGTTGAGTGTATGGCGGCGCAGGTGGGATTCGAACCCACGCACGGTTTCTCCGTCTAGCGGGTTTCAAATCCGCCCCCTTAAACCACTTGGGTACTACGCCGTGGTCGAAGTGGTGAGACTCGAACTCACGACCTCCTGAACCCAAATCAGGCGCGCTACCAACTGCGCTACACCTCGATCTATTATATTTATTTGGCGCTATCGGCAAGGACTTGAACCTGCATCCTCCTGAGTACGAATCAGGCGCTCTGCCATTAGAGCTACGACAGCATATATAGCGCCGCCGGAATTGCACCGTGGCTTTCATCGTTTGCCAGGGAGCTTCCCCAGCTAGATGAAAGAGCCTTCCACTTAGGCGATGAAGGCTTATAAATACATGAAAGGAGAAAGGGCTATCGACTTGCCCTATGGAGCTGGTGGACGGACTTGAACCGCCGATCATCGACTTACAAAGACGCCGCTCTACCGACTGAGCTACACCAGCAGATCGACCGCCCGGAACCGAAAGAAACAGAAAAATTCAGAGCGGTCAAATAGGATGTGTCCCCCATCCCTGATAAAATTATAGCAGCAGGTTTGCGTGGTAGTAACCCCTAAAAAAATTATTTCAAAAGACTTGATAAGAACGCAAAGCCTGTTAAACTATAATTGCGCTTGGATGATAGTCTCATGTTTGCCTTCCTCGCTAAAGAAGAAGCAGCGCCCGGTGAAAATTCGGGTGCTGCTTCTTTATGCTTTCTAACTGCGTCGATTTCGACGCGGTTACTTTTTGTATCGCTTCTGCATTTCCTCCACGGTTTCCACTGTCTCTTCCAGCTGGATGTCAGGAAGGTAGCCTGTGTTTTCGCCCATTTTCAGAACTTCATCCCGAATGAACCCGAACGCCCACGCGAAGTAAGTTCCCGCCGCAAATGGGTCAATTTTTCGATCTTTGGGTGCATCCCGGAGCAACTCCGCCATCTTCTGAGCGGATTCTGCCGTGTGGAGGATGTTCTCAAATATTTTATCCTGCTGCTGCAATTCGTTTCCCACGGAACGGTAAAATCCTGACCGTGTAGAAAATGAGTTGCAGTTTTTTATTGCCGGAAGTGAAAAACAAAAAGCAGCACCGATGCGATCCAGCATCGGTGCTGCTTCACGAAACCGGGCTTGTGGGAGGAGCACCGGTTTCAGATAAGAGCGGTTTGGCCGTGGTGGCGGGGAGTCCACCGGAGGTTTATCGAACATCTATTTGCAGAATCAGATGCACCGCTCAAAACATCAGTGAGGACGGGCAATCCTCCGTAATGCAACTAAATTATAAGGCTATATAAACAGTTTGTCAACACATCATTTCCCGCAAATCAGAGACGATAGAGGACAGTTTATCAACGGTATATAGAACTTCGTCCAAGGTGTTATCTTCGCTCAGGCTGAATCTGACAGCCCCATGCGCTAACTCACGGTCATACCCCATTGCCAGCAGGACGTGGGACGGGTCAAGGGAACCTGAGTTACAGGCGGAACCAGCCGAAGCATAGACCCCTTCCATGCTTAATCTCAGAATGAGTGGCATACTCTCTACACCCTCGATAACAAAACTGGCGATTCCAGGAAGGCAGTTAGAAGAAGTCTGTACCCAGTGCACACCAGGTATTCTTTTCTCAATCTGCGTAATCAGCTCTTGACGCAGATTTGCAACTTCGTGAATTGTTTCTTGCAAATTGGAACAGCAGTCAGAGAGCGCCCGTTCCATACCAGCTACCCCAGGAAGGTTCTCGGTACCCGCCCGCATATTGCGCTCCTGCGCCCCTCCAACAATGAACGGTGGAAGCTGAATGTTGCCCTTCACAGCCAACGCCCCAACTCCCAGTGGGCCTTTGAACTTGTGCGCAGACAGGCTGAGTAAGTCTATATTGTCCGATTCCATGTCTACAGGTATGTGCCCCACAGCCTGCACAGCGTCTACATGGAAGGGAATGTTGTGCTCCCGGCATATGACTCCAATCTCCCTGATTGGCTGCACAGCACCCGTCTCATTGTTGGCATACATGATAGATACAAATGCAGTGTCAGGCCGTAATGCCGCCCCTAAAGCCACAGAATCGACTACACCGAGTTTTGAGGTGGTTAGGTATGTAATCTCCCACCCGGACAGTTCGAGGGAGTGTAGCGCATTTAAAACCGCATGATGCTCTATCCCAGTGGAGACGGCGTGCTTCTTCCCGGAACGCTCCCCAAGAGTAGCTAGAGATTTGATCGCCCAGTTGTCAGATTCCGTCCCACCAGACGTGAAATAAACTTCCCCATCTTCGCAATGGAGCATATGCGCTATCCTTCCCCTGTAATGCTCTAGAAGCTGATATGCATTCTGAGCGCCTGTGTAGAGCGCTGACGGGTTTTCCCACGAATGAAGGTATATATTCGTCATCGTATTTAAAACAGCTACAGTGGGCTTTGTAGTGGCCGCATTGTCAAAGTAAACCATGCTCACACCTCCTGAGTGTAATTTTAACAGTTTTTTTCGTGGTGGGAAGCGGAACGTGGATTGAGAGGGAACAGCTAGTCGGCGTATGCCGACGGAAGCGCGGCCCTGACTGTAAAGTGGGGGGGGGTGGTCGTGTTGTGCTAATGGAGCATTATTGTTAAACTGCTTGCGCCGCAACGGTTTGCGGCGTTTTCGGTCGGCTCGGCTGGCTGATTGGTCAGAAAATATTATTGTAAATTATAACCATGAACAGACGCGGCCGGGTGATTGTCTCCGCTCCCCTTCTCGGTCCGTCCTGCCTGCGCTGGTGTCTGGTGCAGGTGGTGCCGGGTGTCTTGGTCTGCGCTGGCTTTGTCTTGTGCTGCTTGCTTGTATTTATCTATTTATATATTATCTTAACATATATTATTAATTCTATATATATTATATATATATATTATATTAGTAATAAATAATAAGCATAGGCGCGGCGGGCTTTGGCGGCGGCTTGCGGCGCAGAAAACGACGAGGCGCGGGCGTGCCGGAAGATGCGCGGACCTTTGCGGCGTGTCAGGTGATACCGGGCGGGCTGTCCTCTAGGCCTTCGCGGCCTTCTGGGCGCGGCGGCGTCGCTGTCCTGGTAGTTTGCGGCGGTGTCTTGCTTTGGCTTGCCTGTTGCGGGTGCCAGCAGTCGGGGCGGGTTCCTGGCGCGTTGCTTTATAATATATAATAAATATAATAATATATAATTTATAGTCAGTAAGAATTTATTATTATAATATATAATGGCTTGCTACTGCTTGCGCTGGTGGTCAATAACTCCGGCTATGCGGTTATCCAGTGCGGGCGGAACTGGCAGAAATAAGCCGTTAGAAATGTAAGCGGATGGAAAATATAAAAAGATTCTTGTTGCGTTTTATTGCAGTTGTTTTAATAAATTTAATTGCTAAAATATATTAAATGCGTAGAATAATGTCACTTATATGCTTTAAAAGTGATTATAATATTACACAAATACAGTTAAATATATTAGTTATTCTGCCGGTAGTATTAGCGGCGTTGTTATGGTAAAATATAGACAATCAAGGAGGGCGAAAAGCTCACCGCATGAAAGGAGGTTGGCCCATTGGGAAAGGGCAAAAGGAAACGCCGCCGGAAAAATCCAGCGGCGCGCCGTGAAACGGTGAAAGAACTTATTATTAGCACCGTTTCGGGCACTGTTTCCGGATTGATTGTCTGGGCAATATCTAAGCTGCTCAGATAATGTTCCAGCGGGTGTGGATGGGTGCAACCTCCACACCCGAAATATAAAACAGTTTCCCGCCCTTGTCAATGGGTAAAAATGAAAAATCTGTTTTTGGCCGTTCTTTTCTTGGTTCTGTTCTTCCTTTTTCGCCGGTTGTTCCGGCTGATTTGGGAGAAGCTGAAAAAGTAAAAGAAAAGGCGCCCCAGATGGTAGCACATCCGGGGCGCAGGCCCTAAAAATTAACCACATCAATAGCAATTTACAGGGGCAATTTATATATTAACCTCTGCAAGCGGAAAAGTCAAGGAGGAAAAATAATGATTTATGAAACCTATCCCACCAGATACCAGGCGAAGAAGCACGCAACCGGCGCGGATGTCGTTGTAAAGGTTGATGGGGGTTATGCAGTTATGGATGCCGTTTACTATCAGACGTGGAGGAGACAAAAATGAAAAATCTTTACACCGTTGAGCGGATGGCAGAGAATCGCAGCTATTACCACTTCAAAAGGCGGGCCGGAATCAAAACAGAGGGCTAAAACGACCGAGGCGGACACTTTCGCGGGGCTGCACCGTAAAGCAACCCCCCCCAAAAAAAACGAAAATGAAGGAGAATGAAAGAAATGTTGCAATTTACAGCCAACCGCGAACAAACAAACGCGCTTGAGGGCCTGAAATACTGGATCGCAGAACAGGCCGCGACAAAAGATCGGGCGCCGGAGGATGTCGGAAACCTGGAACGGGTCCGCAAAACGTTAGAGCTTGTTTTTTCTCAGCTCGATCGGCTCCGCGTCCCGTTTTGGGTGCAAAACAGCGTTATTTGCTGGGCTGAGGATTGGCGCGACACCCTCAGACGATCCACCCGCGAGGCGATGCGGGAAAAGGGAATCAGCTTGCAAGCGATATAATGCGCCGAAACGCCCGCGAGGGCGTCCGCTGTGAATGGCCGCGCAGCGCTGACGATGGCAGGCCGAAAAAATGAAAGGGGAAAACATCATGAAAACGACATCTATTAAATTTTATTACAACGGTCTGCGGGTCAACGGCGAAAAGAAGTTAATCCGGGTATTTTACAGCTTGGACAACAACACCGATGGCCGCGATGAGGTCAGTATTTCGGCGCGGGATTATGACCGTCTGCCAGATGACATATTTGAAGTGTCCAATAATACGGACTACTATACAGACTATTTTGACAGCGACTATGCAACCGTTACCCCGTCGCACCCGCTTTATAAATTCGTGCGGGCGGCGGCGCTGAAAAGCGCAATCCGCAGCGCTGAAAAGTATATTCCCACGCTGGAAAAATACGCCACTTTGCGCGGGCCGTTTGCGGACGGCTATAAAACAGAGATCGCCCGACGCCGGGAAAGTCTGGAGAAATACCGCGCCGAGCTGGAGACCTTGCCGAAGGGGCATCCGACCGCCTCCGACCTGGAAGCCGTCGAGGCCATGAACAACGCCGCCGAAACTGCGCGGATCGCCGAGGAACACGCCGCCGAGCTTGCCGCCCAGGAGGAGGAAACCTGCGAGCGGATCAATGGCCGAAAATTTATCGAGGAGACCGCAGAACAGCACCCGCAGAACAGCGGTGAGCCGATGATCCGGGTCAATTGGTCGGAATGTGGCGCTTTTTATGCATGGAATGATGGAGAACTTGAGCTTTCCCCCGCTGCCGCTGAAATCATCTTTAAGCATTTTGACGAGATGAAAGCCGCCGAGAATGGCGGCTACTGGAAAACGTCCTTTTTCGTCATTTATGACGAGGGCGGGGAAGAATGCACCTATGAAGGCCGTTATGACTTGGGTGACAATGATGGCGGATTGATTGCCCACATACGTTATTTTGCGGAGTGGTCCCGGAAAGATGGTAATGAAGAGCAAGCCGCAAAATTTGAACACGTCGCGGAACTGCTAGAAATGTCCGTTTATGCCGATAAGGTCCGGCACGAGATCGCCGACGAGGCAAGCGCCGCCGGTCTGACTGTGGAGGAGTACGCCGCAAACGGCTATAACCTGCCAGAGGGCAGCACCACCGAAGCCGAGCCCGCCGAGGTGGCCAACGTCACTTTTGCGCCGTGGGTGTTGGAGGCCATCGAGCGCAAGCGGCAGGAAATCCAGGACATCACCGACGCAGCCGAAATGCTGCCAGATGACGCACTAGCCGAAGCCGTCATACGGGAGGACCCGAAAACCGAGAAGGGACGAGCGGCGGCGGCTTTCTTCCTGCAAATCCTTTACAGACGCAACGAGGAGAAAGCGCTTGAAGTGTTCCGGCGCTGGAGGAGTGGAGCGGCCTAAATGGCCGCCCGCCGAGGCTCACAGGAAACAAGCCGGAACCGCTGAGGCGTACAGGGGTTTACAGGGGACTTCAAAAAGTCCGGGAGCACAGCACAAAACAGCGTAGCGCAAAAGTTCGGGAGGAATTTCAGATGATGGATCACGATAAAATGGAACAGGCGAGACAGGAAATTCTTAGGACGCTTTACAGGGCACCCGGAAGATTCCGAAAGTGCGACTTCTACACGCTGATGAATCATAGCGGAGAATTGAGCGCGGACATGGTAGGCGGCTGGGCTGATGGCGTTTTCTGCTATTACAAGGTCGCCGCCGATGGAAAAAATGCGTGGATCGTCATTGTCCCGTCTATCGGGCTTTGCTTCACGCGAGGGCGAACCAGGGATGACGCGCAGAAAACCGCTTTTAATTGTATCTCTGCCTTGCGAAAGAAGATTCAAGCGGCGAATGATGATAAGATATGGACGTATTACAATCTTATCAACGCAGAGCCGGCTTTGAATATGCCAGACTGTTACGACGATGCGCGGCTGAAAGCACCGCGTTATCAAGTAGTCGTGTGGGCAGATGAATGCGGAAGCGACGAAAAGATGGATTTTAACAGGCTGAACGATGCAATAGCTGATGCGCGGAAATATGCGGAAGAATGGCCATACGCAGCGGTTTATGACCGTCGGCGCAAGCGGGCACTTGTCATTTTCGGAGACGTTTCGACTCCTGTATTTTCCGATTTCGTGGAAGTATCGGCATATTCCGGCAAATAAAAACGAAATTCTGTAATTAACTGAATAATCTGTGATTGAGTGAGGCGCACAGAAAATTTAAAAGTACCCGTAAGGAGGGGCAAAATATGAGTTTCTCTGTTTCTATCGGCCTGATTCTTGGCCTGAGTGTTTTAGGGATGGTTTTGGCTGGTATCTGCTACGCCGTGAAGGAGGCTGTTCTGCTCCTTCTGGTGCGGCTGTATCGGTCGATGATGCGGGACGCAAAGAAGACACAGGTGAAAGAGCGGAACGCCCGAAATCGGGCGGCTGAGACTACCAGATTGTACCTTGTGAAGTGATTTACAAGGTACAGCGCAGAACAGCGACACCGAAAAACACGGGAAAAGTGAAACTTGTAGAAATCGGTGCTTGCGTGTGGTAGAATCTAAATAAGCAAATGTACAAAGCAATATGTATAATTACATGGAGGGAAAATTATGAAATTGACTGACGGAAAACGCACTGTAGAAATCACTATTCACCGTTGGAACGGCTCCGGCTATGATCCCGATTGGAGCCAGGACTATTTTTGTGCAGGCTCTCTCCCCTACAACGAGGAAAAGGACGCCTATATCGTCGATGATGTGCAGTATTGCATCGACATGGCAAACGGCACCGACCCAGAAGGCGCGTGCTGCGGCGGCGAGGATGAGGACGGAAACTACATTGCCGACGCGGATATGTGTGTAGACGTCGAAGAGCTGTGAAGGCTGACTATAGGCGCGTAAACTAAATCCACGATCTGGGCACGGGGGATAATGTGCGCAAAATATGGCAAAAGTTCTGGTGCAGAACAGAACCAGGTAGATGTTCGGGGAGGGAAACGGAAAGTGTTCAGATTTATGAAGTCTAAGATGGCTGTATACGAGGAAGCCACAGACCAGTATTTGCGGAACTGCCAAGCTGTCGGAAAGTCGGCTATAACCGTGAACTGCTACCGTAAAACTCTTGGCTACTTCTATAATTTCATGCTGGATGACCCAGCAAGACGCAGGAAAGGGCCGTGCTTTGTTGTAGCTCAGGAATGGCGGGATGAGCTTATAGCTTCCACCTCGGTTGTTACCGCAAGACTGTATCTCATTGAGTTACATACTTTTTTTAAGTGGGCGTCGGATAAGACGCGTGGAAAAAGCAATGTATACTATAGGCAAAACCCGGTTCCAAGCTCTTTAATTCCTGATATGCCGAAGGAGAGCGGAAAACCCTACGACATACTCTTGACTGATGACGAGATTGCAGCCCTCTATATGAACCGGGAACATATCGATCAGAGTCATTTGCGCTACTGGCCGCGCAATTATGCGATTGTGGTTTTCATCATGGCAACCGGCCTCAGAAATGCGGAGGTTTTGGATTTGCAGCTTTCCGACATTGACTTTGATTATAACGAGGTAACGGTCAGGAGCGGAAAGGGGAACAAATTCCGTGTTGTGGACTTGCCGCAGATTGCGAAAACGGCATTAGAGCTGTATCTCGCAAGTGGACTCCGCCCGGATTCGTTGAGCGACACAGATTATCTGTTTGGCACCACAGGGGAGCCGAAACGACTGAGCGGCACAGAAACGAGCGAAGTCACATGGAAAAGGGGCACGTCTCAGTGGCTTTCAGCTCTTATTGAGCGGCACGTCAGAAACGTTGTTGGCGTAGAAGGCATACGCTCTCACGATTTGCGGCACATATGCGCAAGAGTAGACCTGAACTCCGGTATGCGTATGGAGGAATTGCAAGCTAAACTTGGTCACTCAAGCCCCAAGACGACGCAAATTTATTCCGGGCGTCTTATGCCACGGAGAGCAAGAGATTCCGCCCAGTGCGTAATGGATGCGCGAGACAAGCAAGCAAAACGAAATGAACAGATGCTTGCTCGAATTATGGAGGAAAGAGATGCGCAATTGCGCTTGGGGGATGCATGAGAAAAGCCCGTCGCAGGAATAACCTTGCGGCGCGCTTTTGTTTATCCTATAGATTGATATTAAATAGCAAAATGACCGAGGCGCACAGAAAATTTAAAAGTACCTTTCATTGACTGCCGTCCCGCTCCATTGTTTCATCAATGGCACGGTTGATAAAGCCGTTCACGCTCTCTCCGTTCCTAGTTGCGTGTTGCTTAATTTCCTCCTTCTTTCCTTTTTCCATCCGAACTAAAACCTTGTCATAGTTCTCTTTTTCATATTTGGCTACGGCCTTCTGCTGGGCCTTTGAAACTGGCAAATACATCATCTCCTTATAACGGTCTATTACGTTAGTAATTCTACGCCAACAGCATACCGATAGCAATAGATAAAATGAACAATTATATATCGCTATCTTTATACAAAACGACTATTGATATATCGCTATCGTTAGGTTATACTATAGCCCGTAAACCAAACAAAAACACTCAAGGAGGAAGAATTATGAGCAACACTAAAGCAAAGAAAGTTGAAAACATCCGTCAGGTGGCCTATGGTGCAAAGCAGGTCGCAGATTTCATGAACTTCCAGCTCAGAATCGGAACTGAGGTAGATTCCGAGGAATACAGCCGGTTCTTCTACTGGGCGAGTGAGTTCATTCAGGATGAGACAGCGAAGCTGGACGAAAACAACGACTGCATCTACCGCCAGCACGGAGGAGTCCGCGGAAACCCGCTCTTGAGATAAGAAAGACCGCCCGGATGGGCGGTCTTTCTCTTTGATTAGGAGTTAAGCCAGCGCTGAAGTGCTTTTGCGGACTCCGCGCCAAATACGCCGTCAACGGAACAAGGGAACCCCTCACGGCACAGGAAGGACTGTAACGCCCCTGCGGTGCCCTTGCCCAGCAGGCCATCAGCAGATGCACCGACAGCAGATTGCATTTCAGCCACAAACTGAGACTTGCCACCAGTCCAGCCGCAAGCGGAAGCGCAAATCGCAGGCCAATACTTTTTGCAGGATGCGGACTGGCCGGAAATGTAGCCGTCAACAGGGGTTCCTAGAAGCCGCTGGAATGCCTTAATTGTTTCTGCGCCAATCTCTCCATCCACTGTCAGTTTGCCGGGCTGTGGATCAACAGGTGCGGCATGAGTTGTAGTTTCAGTGGAATTGTCCGTATCTGCTGCGGATTGACCAGTAATGCCAGCGACGATAGCTGAAGCCATCTTGTCCGCGTCGTACAACGCCTTATCTTCTGCGCTATCCACAAAGCAGCACTCCACCAGTAGCGCGGGGGCGGTGGTGCGGCGGAGCACATAGAGGTTCTTACGCTCCTTCACGCCGCGATTGCGATAACCAAGCTCGGAGATAGCGGCGCAGATTTTGACGGCATAGCCCGCCGCAGCGCCGGTGTCGGAGTACACCAGCGCCTCGGTTCCGGTGCCACCACCAGCGTTAAAGTGGATGCTGACATTCAGGTCTACATCGCGGGCGTTGCACGCGTGGACGATGTTAGCCAGGTTCTGACCCTGAGTGCGGCCGGAGTCGTCGGTGCAGTCATAGACGGTATGACCTAGCGCCTTGAGCTTGGCAATGACCTTTGCGGTAACGGCTCTGTCCTCTGTCACCTCATCCAGATACCCGGACGCACCGGGGACGATGCGGTTGTGACCACCATGTACGTTGACGATCATTTGTTGTCGGCCTCCTTTGGCTTTTCGTAAGCGAGGGCTTGCTGGCTGTCTGTGATTCCGCTTGTGGTTGGGTCAACCACAATGCCCAGCAGGCATAGAAGATTGATGACCATACCGACAACTTCAACAATTTGGCTTTCGCTCACGGGCGGAACGATGCCGATAAGGGAAAGAATCTGGTACACCAGCGCCACAAAAGCCAGAACGATTGCGGTCAGAGTGGTTTTGTTTTGAAATCTTAGTTTCCAGTTAATATTCATAGTCTAAATCTCCCTCTTTACTTGTAATGCGTTTCGCCTAAATTCCCATCTTTACTTGGTTTTTGGCAGCTTGTCCACAGGAATTTTGATATTCTTAAACAGATAATCAAAAAAGCCGGAAGAAAACTTCAATTTGGGAACGCTTACCTCGATTTTGACGTCAGACATATCGGGCAGCTTGGGCGGCTTGTACGCCGGAGTGACGGCGGACGCAGAGCCGACAAGGCAGGCCGCCAGCAGCAGGGCGGCGATCAGATGTTTCAGCCTTTTCATACGGGTTCCTCCTTTGATTCTTTCGGGTAGATTGCCATATTACCACCTCAAAACTTTTTGTTATACGCCTTTGACAACCAATAGTTCACACGCATTCATGCTGGGCAATCCGCTGATCGTGCCGTCTGAGTTGATAGACAGGGACAGCGCCGTGGACGATGGCGAACCATAACTTACGGATTTGTAGTAGTGGTCGCCGTAAAAGGCAAGCAGCGTCGTAGTGCCGCCACCCCAGCTGGATTGGCTTGTTACTGTGCCATAACCGAAAACTTTGATAGCGCCGGACGTGCTTTTGAAATTGACAGCTTCATCTGCGCTGGTAATTACATACGCTTCGCAGTTGTTGTTTCCGCTGCTGGAACCGCCGCTTCCGGCATACGTTCCGGCCACGCCAAAGATAGACACGCCGGACTTGATGTTTTCAGCTGTAAGATTGCTGTCACCCTCGATGG
>ERZ808292.17-NODE-17-length-74363-cov-11.369314_pt1 | contig 74363 bp, 105 predicted proteins | sample MGYA00521275_ERZ808292 | MGnify/ENA primary metagenome ERZ808292 (study PRJEB31516, sample SAMN03275613) | gut metagenome | biome: mammalia-associated habitat; material: feces | host: Papio cynocephalus | place: Kenya | collected 2012-07-26 ... | reverse complement strand
TCAACTTGAGTTACATCATTTAATCTATCGTTTGCAATTTCATAAAACTTTGGATTTAATTCAAAACCTATAAATTGTCTATTAAGTTCTTTACAAGCTACTGCAGTTGTTCCACTGCCCATAAATGGATCTAATACTACTTGATTTTCTTGTGAAGAATTAATAATTAAGTTTTTAATAAATGGTAAAGGTTTAATTGTTGGATGTAAAAATAAATCTTTGTCTTTCTTGTTGCAAGATGATGTATAACATTTAGATTTTGTTTCATAACTTCCATATAATGGAGCTCCACTTTCTCTAGCAAATACGCAGTATTCTAAATTTGCTAAATATGTATTATTAATTGTTGGAATACAATTTGTCTTATTCCATACAAGTAAATCTAAATTCCAACCTAAATCTCCAAAGAAATCAAAGTATTGTCTCAATTGATTTTTATTACAAAAGATATAAATATTACCTTTTTTCATAACTCTAACAAATTCTTTTAAAATCTCATTAGATATTCCTTCTGAAATAAATCTAATATTATTATTGTTATCAATTCTATTAGCAATTATTCTTAATCTTTCGCTTTCTTCATCTTTGCCATGTTTAGCAACATAATCTAAATATTCTTGCCTTTGTTTAGATACATCAGTTTCAGAAAATTCACTATAATAATCTCTTTGCTTTGTTCTAAAACAACCACCACCTGTAACGATATTTTGTTTAGTTCTATTTGTATCAAGATTGTAAATTTCATCTTTAGATGCAATTTTTCGTTGTCCTAATTCACTATGACCATTTCCACCAGGTACAAACTCATAAGGTGGGTCAGTAACAATTAAGTCAATACTTTTATCAGGAATTTGTTTGATTAATTCGTAAGCATCTCCTAAATATATTTTGTTTAATTTCATGTTATCTCTCCTATTCTTCAGTTAAAAATCTTTCAATTTTTAATTTTAATAATTTAAATTGGTTTTGAGTTAAATTTTCACCAAAACTTAAATGATTATATCTTTCAACATTTTCAGTTTCAATTAAAGCTCCAATATCTATCATATTAGATATTAATTCATTTAATAAATTTGTTTTCTCTTTTTCATTCATATATCAAATAAGTTTATCTCTCCTTTAAAATAATTATATAATAAAAAAAGTTAAATGTAAATAAAATCATTTAACTTTTTAATTTTTTAAATATTAGGTTTATCTAATTCCCATAGATGTGGAATTTGTTTACAAAATATAATTTTTTTTATTTGATAATCAAGCTGATATTTTTCTATAATTTTTGTTATAGCTTCTTTTTCAGAAGTAGCATTTACATTTTCATAGATTGTTAATATATTATCTAAGAAAATTGGAATTTTAAATCTTGGAACTAATTGAAAATAAACTAAATATTTTTTTATTTCATCATCATAATTAAAAGGTGTTATAATCCATTCATTAATATTAATCTTATTATTTATTGATTTTAATTGTGATATGACATCTTCAACATTATTAGCTTGAGTAATAAAGCAACAAGAATAATCATATCTATTTTTTACTAAATATTTATTCATAGATTAATAATCTCCTTTCTTTAATTATAACATTTATAATTTAAATGAAGAATATATTTTCTTAAAAAAATCTTTAATTGTTTTTTCATCAGCATTAATAATTTTTAATAATTCTTCTCTTTTAGTCTTTTCATAATTTTCTAAAGATGATTTTACTTTTTCAAGTGTTAAACCATCTGAAACATCTTTTGAATAATTTGCATAAATATTATCTAATTCAGTTCTGCTTTCATAAGTTCTAAATAAATCATTTTTATGTTTTTCTTTATAAGCGTTTAAATCTTTATTAAAATTATTAATTTCTTTTTCATAGCGATTATAAACTTCGTTATAAAAGCCTTTTATCATTTTATCAAAAACATCTAAATATTTTTGTTGTGTTTCAGAAAACTTTTGTATATTTACTTTAGGTTGTTTTTTAGGTTTATCTACATTCTTTTTTGCAACAAGATTATCTAATATTGAATCTGTTGTTTTTTCTTTTTCATGATATTTAGTATTTAATAATTTTATATTATTAATATAATTTATAAAATTATCATAAGTAGCTTGATCCTGATAAATTTCACTTTTTGGATTATTAAAAATTTCATTTTCAATATCTTTTTGTAATTGATTACATTGTTCTAAACAATTTTCAGATTTTGCTATTTCAATATCTTCTTTAGATAATTTTTTTTCTAATTCTTTTATATAATCCATATTAACCCCTTAATGAACAATAAAGCATTGATTCTTGTTGATTTACAATAAGTAATTGAGATGCACTTCCCATTTCTTTAATATAAATATTACCATTTAATTTTTTTGCAAATTGGAATAACTCTTTAGCTAATGTTAAATCAAATAATAAATGATAACCTTTTCTTTCTTCATTCCAACTTACTTTAATGTTTGCTTCATAAATACTTGCACTTTCGACTTTAAAATAAGTTCCTTCTAATAATAATCTTGGTTTAATTTTTCCATTATCATCACCAACATTTTTTGATAAATTAATATTTTCTAAAATATCATCATATTGGAAATCTAATTTGTTTATATCAATTAAAACATTATTATCAAAGAAACTATTAATTGGTTTTAATGGATATTCTCCTGATAATAATCTACCATAAGTAAATCTATTTTCTTCAATAACACAAATCACTTTATCGCTATAGCTTATTTCAACATCTTTGTTACAATTAATTAAACTTAAATATAATGATGGAACAACAATTGTAGTTATTGGTTCTTCATCACTTGCTAAATATCTATATGCTTTATAACTATCGCTTGCAAAAATGTTTTTATTATTAGTAATAGCTACACCTGTTAAAATAGGTCTACTTTCAGTTGTTGCTGTAAATGATTTTGCAGTTTGTAATTTATAACCATCAATAACAATATTTCCTGTAAACTCGCTTTCAATTAAAGCTGGAATAGATTGTTTAATTGTTTTAGTTTTATATTTTTTATTTTTACCAATTTTAATGATTAATTGATTTGAAAAATCATCATATTCAATATCACATTCATCTAAAGATTTTAAAAGTCTAAATGTATTTAAATCAATACCAAAACTTCTATCACCTAATTCTTCCATTTCTTCATTTAAAATTGTTACAATAGCAACTGTTTCATCATCATCAAAACTTATTAATTGGCTGCCAACAAAAACATTGTTTTTAAGCTCTTTTGTTTCCTTTATCAACTTAGTATCTAATTTCATTTTATCTCTCCTTATTTTCTTATAAATATACTAATTATTGCATAAATAATTCTTTCTAATTTTTCTTGTAAAGTATTTCCAAACTCTTTATTAAAATCAACTTCAGCTGTATGGTCTTTTGCAAAACCTAAATTATAACAAAAGTTGTGAAATTTCCATTCGGCTAAATAACTTTTCATTGATCTACTATAACCATATTTCTTATAGTTTTCACTTATCATAATCTTACTTAAAACATATCTCATTTCTTTTTCTTTTTTTATTTTATAAGATTCTTCTACATGAATATGGTCAAAATAAATTGTATAAATTACTCGTTTTATCTTTTCTTCCATTTTATTTTACCCCAAGTTAAAACATAAACTAATGTGATTAACCAAACAATGCTTGTTAGTATTAATCCACTTATAAATACTATCTTAAATGCCATGTTATTTTTTCTCCTTTATTTTTATATAAAAATAATATCATGATTAAACTTAAATGTAAATAGTTCATTTTATTTTTGATAAAATAAAAAGTTGAAATATCAACTTTTTATAAATTAATGATAAGCATAAATATGACCAAATTTAGCATTTTCTTCAAGACAAACATTTTGAGTTAATCGTTTAATAATATTATCAACTGAATAAAGCTCATATAACGACTTGCAATTATTTTGTTGAATAACTTTTTCTAATAATTCGCTTGCTTGATTGTAAGAAATATATTTACCATTTATTTTAATACTAATTGATGATGGAAGTTCATTTCCTATAATATAAGACAATTGAGTTTCAACAATATGATATTTTTTTTGATTTACTCTAAGAATTAAAGTAGCTAATTCTCTAGCAGCATAAGTTCCTGTTACATCAACTTTTGTAAAGTCTTTACCATTTAAATTACCACCACCAACTTTACAAAATCCTTGATATGTATCAACAACTATCTTTCTACCAGTCAATCCACTATCAGCCTCAAAACCACCAATTTTAAATTTGCCAGTATTATTGATAATTACATTGCATAATGGAACTTTATAATAATCACATATGGAAATAATTTTATCTAATAATAAAGCATCAGTTGTTTGTCGCTTTGTTTCACAATTTTGATAAGAAACATTAAATGTTGTAATTTGTAATAAATTATCATTTTCATCATATTCTCCAGTTATTTGTGCTTTACCATCTGAATAAAATACATTACTATTTTCTTTTCTTATTTCATCATATGCTTTAGCAAAGTCTTGTAATATTAACATTGCTTTAGGTAATAAGAACGAAGTTTCATTAGTAGCATAACCAAACATTATTCCTTGATCGCCAGCACCTAATGTCTCTCCTTTATCTACTCCTTGATTAATATTAGAAGATTGTTTAGAAATATTAATTATAATCTCTAAATTAGAATTATAACCACAATCTCTTAAAACTCTTTTAGCAATTTTTTCAATATCTAATTCAACACTTGATGTTAATTCACCAGTAATGAATAGTTTATTTTTACCACCAACTACTTCAATTCCTGCTCTTACATTTTTATCATATTTATAATATTCATCAACAATAGCTGCTGCTATTTGGTCGCATACTTTATCAGGATGACCTCTAAATACTATTTCATTTGTAAATGTATAAGAATAATTTTTATATTTTTTTATTTTTCCAATTTCATAAATCATATTTCAATTGCCTCCAACAAATTGTTAATATCATATTTTTCACCAAAATATCTTTTTGAAAATCGCATTTGGTCTTTAATAGTCATTTGATAATTTTCAGCTTCTTTTTCTAAATCAAATTGAGAAAGTGTGTTAATATGAGCTTTAATAAAAATATATAATTTCATATCAATTTTTTCATAGGTTTTCTCAACTTTAGATTTATTTTTACAAGCCTTAAACAATTTGCTACTTAAATATAATTTACACAACATTTGTTTTGCTTTTAAATTAAAAAATTTTTTTAATATTTTATTTGTTTTTCTATCCATTATTTTTTCCTTTAAAAATAAGCATATAGAGTTTAACCAACTCTATATGCAAATAAACCATTATCTAATTCTCTTTCTTCACCATCATAACTAGCAAGACTTGGTTCACGACCATACCATCTAATAACTTCATCAACAATAGCTGATGTATCTAAACTAGCATAACCTTCTTTAACTAATCTTAATACTTCATTAATACCAAATTCTTCAATAAATTCTTCTCTAAAATCTGAAATGTCATCTAATAAATAATCAACATATTCTTCTTTTTTATCATATAAATCTACATCATCTTTTAATCTTTGATGGTCGATTTCACCATCTTCATCTTCTTCAAAGTCATCATCAGTTAAAATATTAGCATCATACATTTCTTCAATTAAACGATTGTCAAATTCTCTTGATCCTTCGCTTTCAATGTCTTCTACATAAGTTTCTTCCATTTCACGATATGCTTCTTCAAAGTCATAATCAATTGCATTTTCTAAAATCCAATCTTGCATATCTTTACTAAATGCTTTAAGACCCATATCATCAATCATGTTTTCAATATCAGTAAAAGTTGCATCATCTGCTTCTTTATCATCTAATACTAAATATTCCATACCATCATATTCAAATGTGTTTTCATCATAATCAACATCATTCAATTCACTTTCATCAATTCCTAAATGTTCAGCTAAAGCTAATCTTTTTTCTTCTTTTGTTGCCATAATCTTAATATTTTCCTCCTTTATAATAATTTAATATTTTAATTAAGCATCTTCTTCATCTTCAACTTCAATAACATCTACTTTGAAATGTTTTGAAATTAAATCTTTAATTTGTTGTAATGAATAAGTATCTTTATGTTCTATATACCAATCATACCAAATCATTACATAATTTTCATTTGTACGAATAAAACCACTTATTCCATTTGCTACACCAATATATATGTCATATACATCTCCTTCTTGCTTTTGAAATTTTATAACTTTTTCATTTTCAGTTAATTCTTTTAACATATTTAATCATTTCCTTTCTTATGATATTAATATACCATGTTATAAGTTAAATGTAAATAGTTTTTAGAAAATATTTAATCTTTTTTACTACTTATAATAATAACATAGTTTTATAAGATTGTTATAAAAATTATTTAAAATATTTTTCATGGTAATCAATAATTTTATTATTGCCTTCTTCAGCAACTCTTTCAATATAAGTAATCAAACAACCATTTTTAGATTTATTAGTCCAACCAGTAAAATCATTTTTTATTTTATTAAAAGTCTTTTTAGCATTAGAAAATGTTGTTTCCGTATGTATAGGATAAATATCACCATTACCCATTGGACTTACAAACCCTTGAAAAATTATATATTCATATTTTTTCATTTTATTTCTCCTTATAAATTAATTTTAAAGCAATCAATAAGATTAAAACAACCATCATTAATATTTACAATCTCTGTTTCTAAATAACTATTATTTCCATTCTTGATCCATCCTTTAGTATCTTTTTTTAATTTGTTAAATGATTTTCTTGCTTCTTTTAAAGTGCTAGTATAAGCCATGATATTACAATCACCACAACCAGAAGCTGTCTTGACTCCTTGCATAATTATATAACTATATTTCAATTTCATTTTCATTTTCATTTTCTCCTTTATTTTTTTTATAAGTATAATTCATCTAAAGTATACTTTTTATAAAGTTTCATGTTTTTATACATTGTATTTTCTTCAAATGTTGGAAATTCCATATATTCGGTTGTACAACCATTTACTTTTAAACCAATTTGAATATAATTATAATTTTTATTTTTTACGATTAAATCTGTCTTTTTTATAAATTTAATTCTATTTCTAAAAGGTTTAATAACAAAACTTAAATATTCTTTTTCTTCTTTTGTTAAAATATTATTTTCCATCTTCATTTTCTCCTTAATAAGAACGCTTTTTAAGGTTAAGCGTTAACCTTGTTGACTAATACTCTGATATGTAATCTTTGAATATTATAACCACCAGCATAGATACTTTCAACTTTAGCAGTTCCTTTATTTCCAATTACATTACCATTTAAGATTAACCAACCATTGTTATCTCTATTTAATCTAAGTTGACTATAATCTTTAATTTCACCTGTAATAAATGAAACTCTATTAATTAAATCAAGTATAACTTCTTTTGATGCTTTAACATTATTTTCGTGGATTTGTCCATCACTTTCATACATTTTATCATAACAAGCATAAGAATGATTTTTATAAAATTCAGTATGACCTAATGTTTTATATTCGCTTATTAATCTATCTCTATAATTGATGTCAAACTCATCCCATTTTTCAATTAATAATTTTTGTAAATCATTAAATAATTCAGGTAATTCATTTATTGAATTTTCTTTTTGTTTTTCAACTTCTAACATATTGTAATATTTTTCTAATGTTGTTTTTACTTCTTCCAAATCTCTACTAGCCCATCTAATTTCATTATTGCATTTTCCAAGCCATTCTTGTCTCCACTTTTCTTCTCTATCAGGATAAGCTTCAAGCCAATCACCAAGTTCTTTTAAAAACGCTTTTTCAGAAGTTTTATTTGCTTCCCATTTAGCAATTTTATTTTCAAGTTTTTGAACTTGTGCTTCTTTCTTATTAATTCTTTCTTGTAAAACTTTAATTTCCATATTTGTGTTCTCCTTTATCTTTTTACAAGTAAATTATACATCTTTAATAGCTAAATGTAAATAGTTTTTATTAAAAAATTAAAAAAATAAAAAAAGATTAATTTTTCAATTAATCTTTTAGAAAAGTCTAACAACTCCATTTTTTTCATCTTCTAATTTTTCTTTTTCTATATCATATTCAAATTTATGAAGTGCATAATCAATTCGTGCTTTACATATTGGTAAATATTTTTCAGTCATTTCAACACCTATAAATTTGTAATTAGCATTTCTTTCTCTATTCTCAAACATAGTTGCTTTTCCAGTTGATCCTGACCCCATAAATGGATCAAGTACTGTTCCACCTTTAGGAGTTACTAAACGAACTAAATATTGCATTAATGTTGTTGGTTTAACCGTTGGATGAATATTTTTTCGTGGTGCATTATCTTTATAAATATCAAAACTATTAAATCTACCATCTTGAGTCCATACTTTTTCATCTTCAAATATATCAAGTCCTTCATCTCTATCTTTTGAACTTGTTTTAGCTGTATAGAAATATCTACAAGCTGACCCACTATCTTCAAAATGAATACCTCCACTTTTATAATTTATTGAAGTAATTTTAACAGCACTATTTTGATTTTTACATGGTTCAAAATTTGGTTTACTATAATGTGATTCATTTATTGGCATATTAGCAGCTACTTCATCTGAACCATCAGTTATCACATTAGCAGGATATCTACCTTTATCTAAAGCGACTTGACCTAATATCTTTCGATCCATAATTGGTGTAATTGATTCGTTTCTTTCTTTATTTGGAATATTACCTAATGTTTTTACACCACCAGTTATACCAACTCTACATTCATCTATATTCATTGCTCCTACACCATATTTTAAGATGTTTTCAACCACCGTTCCTTCGACTGGTTTTCTTGCAACAATAACTGGTTCATAAGCTGGTTTTAACGCTGTATTATACCCAGCATACTCATTTTGTGCTTGTCTTTCTTCGTATATAGGTTTACAAGAAGATGCTATGTTAACTAAACTATCAGAGTTATGAACACCAGCAACAACATTTCCTGTTCTATTATCTACACCTCTTTTTTTATCAATCATTAAACCTACATTTTGACCTTTTGGCATACCACTACCATATAAATACATAATACAATCTCTAATCTCAAATCCTGCATCTTCAATAGCACATGCTATTCTATGATATGTTCTAGTTCCACCAAAAGCTAATAAATATCCACCTGGTTTTAAAACTCTAAAACAATGTTGCCAAGTTTCTTTTTGAAATGCAACTGATGAATTATCCCACCCATTTTGCATAAAATTAATCTCATAAGGTGGATCACATACAATACTATCAATTGACTTTTCTTTTAATGTTGGTAAAACATCTTGCATTTTACCCTCATATAATTTAAATGCGTTTTCTTCTTCATAATATAACTTCATAATTAATTACCTAATATATAGTTCAATTCTTCTTGTGAACTATACCCTCTAATTCCTACTAATAGTAATGTTTTATTTTTTAAAAACATTTTTGCATCTTTACTATTATTAAAATGATAAATTTCATTTTTATGCGTATTAGCATTTAATACTTCAATTTCTATCATTTCTTTGTCTCCTTTTCATAATAAACTTTTTCTATTTTTTCTATATCATCATTTAAATAAGTGTTTTTACCTTTCATATAATTTTTTATAGTTGATGTATTTGTGTATAATTTTTTACTTAATAATAAAAAGGTTTTTGCTTCAACTTTTTCACCATTCTTTTTATAAGCTACTATTTTATAATCTGATTTAGATTTTAAATAAACCACTTGATTCACAACAATTATTGGTTCAAATTTAATTTTAGGTTTTCTATATTTTTTTCTTATAATTTTAGGTTTTTTATTTTTCTTAATTACAACTTTAATTTTAGGTTTTCTATATTTTTTTGCTATAACTTTAATTTTAGGATGTTTGTATTTTTTAGCTTGTATTCCGATACGAGGTTTTTTATATCTTTTTTTTATAGTTTTAGGATACTTATATTTTTTAATTATAATTTTAGAATGTTTATATTTTTTAATTATAATTTTCGGATGTTTATATTTTTTTAATTTTTTCTTTAATATCTTTTTTCTCTTTAATGATTTTATTTGTAACATTTTATAAAATGTTGAATTAGCACATTTTAACAATGTCATAGCTTCTTCTTTAGATATTTCATTATTAACATATTTATTAAGCACTTCATCAGCATTAGGTGGAAACACCAAATTAGGTCTACCCATATGAATACCTTTTGCTTTAGCAATAGCTATTCCTTGAGCTTGTCTTTCTTTTATTTTTTGCCTTTCCTTTTCGGCGACATAAGCTAACACTTGAAGTATGATATTTGATAAGAATTTACCTTCAAGTCCATAACCACCATTTCTAGTATTTAACATTGGAAAGTCTAAAACTTGAATATCACATTTTTTATCTTCAACAATTATTCTCCATTGATTTAAAATTTCCTCATAATTTCTACCTAATCTATCAATAGACATGATAATTAACAAATCACCTTTCTTTAGTTTTTTTAATAATTTTTGATATTCATCTCTATCTTTAAAATTCTTTCCTGATTTCTTTTCACAATAGATTTTATCAATATTATAGTTTTTAAATTCTTCAAGTTGTCTATCTAAATTTTGTTCTTTAGTTGAAACTCTTGCATAACCATATATCATTTTATTGCCTTTCTTAGCTCATTTAAACAATCTTTACAAAGCCATAAGCTATTTTCATTAGCATATAATCTTTTAACAATATGATTTGTTTTTCTGCAATGATAATTGGTTTCATTAAATAATAATATAACATTCCCATCTTCTTTTACTAATCCACAATTTTCACATTTTGCATAACTTCTACCTTTAATCATTTGAATTTTTCGTGGTTTTTTTTGATATATTCTTTCCATATTTTCCCTCTAGTTTTTTATAATATTTGTTATATTCTTCAAGTGCTTTATTCACTTGATTTAAAATATTTTCTCTATCTTTTTCTTCAACATCCCAACCTTTAGTTACATCACAATTTTCTAATAATCTTTCTAATTTTTTAGCTTCTTTATATTTTAGTTTACAACCATCTTCAGTATAAAATGGCTCTTCTGGTTCATCTCCAAAAAAAATACAATAATATATTTGTTCTTCATAGCTATCACAATATTGATGATTACAATTTTTACATTTCATAATTTTTACTCCTTTTATATAATTATTTTTCTTCATTGCTTAAAAATAAAACCATGTAACCTTCTTCATCTGTTCTAATTTTTGAAATATTAAAATCTAAATAATCTTGAACTATTCCATTTTTTATTTGATATTTTGTAAAATCGTATAAATAAGCAATATCTATATTGTGCAAAGGTTTAGGTCTTACCTCTATAATTCTAATTTTGCAATGTTCCATGTCTGTTCCTGTTAATAAGTCTTTTAATTTCATTTTTTTATCTCCTTTTTTGTTAAAGCCCATGTTTTACCATAATCTTTAAAAAAATAACATTCTTCTAAATCATCATCATATAGGCATAAATCTTCGGAAGGATATTCATACTCAGTAATTGGAAAACCAGGTATCAATTCAAGACGAGTTAAATCAACCTTTCTCATTTCATTATATTCTTTAGAATAGATTCTATTATCAACCGCCTTGATTAAGGTTAACAATTTAATACCTAGTCTTTCCTCTATATCTTCTAATTGACCTAACTTATCTATTGCATTATGTATCATAACATCATCTTTTATTTGATATTTGCCTTCATTAATAAGGTGTGCTTCTTTTAAATCAAAGCCTAAAGATTCGCATATTTTCTTCTCTACTTCTTTTTGGTTTTTCTTTTTTGTTAATCTATCTTCATATTCAAAATGTTTCATTATTTTAATTTTTCCTTTCATAGAATTTATTTATAAATATATTTCCAAATATTTTCACTTATACATTTATGTGATATTAATTCATTTAAAGTATTTACTTGTTCTTGAGTTATTTTAATAGGTGTAAAAGCATACTCATACCATAACATTATTAGGTGGCATTTTTCACAAATATATTCTATTGAAAGTTCCTTAGATAAATTATTTAAATCTTCATTACTTAAATTAAATTGTCTTTTAAAAATCTCAATAGCTTTTCTTTCATGTGAAGGGATTGCATATTCTACTTCTCCATTAGGTAAGACAATTACTTCACAATAATTTATAAAGTGTTTTGAATGTACTTCTACATTGAACCTACTATGTAAAATTTCATTGTCGCTTTTATCCGTTTTACTCATTTTTCTTTTATCTCCTTTAATTCTAGATGATACTCTTCAAGCTCGTTAAATTCTTTAATTATTTTTTGATATTCTTTAGTTTTAATAAATTCATAATATGAATCAGCACAAATGTCATTGAAAATTTTAATCACTTGCTTCTTCCATTTTGCTATTGCAACAACTAATCCAGTTTTAATATCAAGAATGATTCCATTTTCCTTTTTATCTTTAAATATTGCTAAATCAGTGAAATCAGGGTGAATAAATTTTTCAGCTTCTATAGCTTGTTTATATTTAACTCCTTTAACTTTTATTTGTTTGTATATTTTAATTTTTTCTTTTTTTCTTTTTTTCTTTGCTTGTATAGTTTAATTTTTTCGTTCATTTTTATTTTTCTCTCTTATAACTCTCCAACCATGTTTTTCTAATTCTGAAGCATTAGCATCATTAGTCCAACGAATAAGTCTTAATAATTCATCTTTTTCATGTTTAGAATAACCTTTTAAATAATGCATAATTGCTCTTTCATTTGCTGCAATAATTTTAAGATTAGGAATATCATCATCTTCTGCTTCAAATATTCTTAATAAGCAGTATTTTATTCTATTTAGAGTTACCATTCGTATTTCTTTACTCATTCTAGCATCTCCTTTAAAACTTTTTTTCTAACTCCAATAGTTTTTTCACCATTTAAGATTTTGCATAACCATTCAGATTGAACGCTAATTAAAATATATTTATTTCTATTATCATCAAATACTCTCATCATATTTTGTGGTGCTTTTATTATATTATATTCATATAACCCTTTTGGTTCATCAAATGTTCTTAAATTGCTAATATGTAAAGCATACCCTTTTTGATTTATAAGATAATTTTCTAATTCACCATTATCTAAACAACTTTTGTATAATAATTCACCGTTTAGTAATGTAGGAGTATCAAAATAAGCTATCTTACAATCATCATAATATGTATATTCACTTAATCTAATTTCTTCGGTTTCAACTTCACATTCAGCAACAATTTTACCATTTAATACTTTTTTATGATTAATTCTCCAATAGTATAAACTACCAAATTCAGTAGTTACATATAATACTTGATTGTCATCTGTTTTATGCTCAAGCAAAAATGGTTTTGCTTTAGTACAATATAATAACACTTTTACTTTTTTCATTCTATCAATTCCTTTCTTTTATTGATTTTATTATACAATAAAAAAAGTTAAATGTAAATAAAATCATTTAACTTTTTTAAATTATTTAATTTAATTTTTTTGCTAATATTAACATAAATGGATTGATGTTTTTATCAGCATAAAGTTTAATATTATTAATATATAAATTATCAATTACTAAATTTGACTTATAGATATCTTCTTTTGATCCATCATATAATATTTTATTGCTTGTATCATAAACAGCAACAATCGTATTGTTATCTAGTTTTTGTAATACATCATCTAATTGTACAAGTGAACTAAGAATTTCATTGTTTCTTTGTAATATTGTATTTACTAAAGGCAATTCATCATTATATGCTAGTTCTGAACATTCTGGGAAACTTTTTGTTTCTTCATTTTCTTTTTCATAATCAAGAATTATCTTTTTTATACTTTGAAAGGTTTTTAATGCACAATTTAAATCTTCAATATAATCTTCAGTATCATAATCATTAACATTATCTAATGATAAATTTATGCCTTTTATTTGATTATCTATAAATTCTTTTTCTTCTTCGAACATATTATTTTAACAACTCTCCATCTTTTTCTAATGGCATATTCATTTCAGCTTTGCCTAAATAAATACATTCTTGAATATAAGCTAAAACATCAATAGCATTATCTTCAGAAGTGTAAACACCTAAAGTTAATTCATCAGCTTTTATTTCCCATCTAGGATTTGTTAATTTAATTAATTTATTTATAAATATATTTTTTACTCTATCAGCATTAACTAATTCTTCTCTATCTTGTGTTCTAATCCACATAATTTTATCTCCTTTTCTTCTTACTTTTTTAAATTTTTTTAGGTAAATAATCAAACCATTCTTTTATATTAAATTTATCTTGCCAATTAATTCCTAATAATTGTCCAAATAAACCCATTAAACAAGTTGCAACAATGCTATCCCCAGCTAAATGATATAATGATTGGTCAGATTGGTTTAATTTAATTTTTTCAAAATCTTTATCTTTAACTCCCATTAACCTAAAATGTTCTTTAGGTATCAATCTTCTAAATCTTAAATTATCTAAATGATATGGAAATACATGAGTATTAATAGTTGTCAATAAATTATCATTATAACATCTATCTTGTTGATGAATATCTTTTCCATTGTTAAATGTTTTATTTGTTGCATTTCCAAGTAATTGTAACTCATTAATAATACCTACATTACTTTTAGTAGTTAAAGTTTGAGATAATCCATGCTGCACATTACCTCTTTGATATTTCATTCTACCACTAATATTAATACCATCACCAAATGTTGCCATTTCATATCCTTGAGAAGTATTATTTTTAATAGGTATTAATATCATACCAGCTGTATAGTCTCCACTTCTTGTAGTTATAATAGGTATAATACCTGTTTTATTTACTTTATCCATTGTTTCGATTGGATCTTGTTGTGCTTTCCAATGGATAATATCATTTATTTGTTTGTTTTTTAAAAAATATTTTTCATCTACATTTTTAATGTATAAATCTTTTAATAAAATATCTAATTTTTTCTTTTTTGGAAAATAATATATACATTCTTTTGGAATAGAAATCATAAATGTTCTAACTCTATTTTGAGGTATTCCATAATTTTTGGCATTTAAATCTTCACAAAAATTTGTATAACCTAAGGATTCTAATTTTTGAATCCATAATCTAAAATCTTTAATATTATTTTTAGAATGAACTTCTGGAACATTTTCCATTAAGAGTATCGGCATTTCTTGAATATTATCTTGTTTTAATTCATCTAAAATTCTTTCTACTTCCCATAATAAACCGCTTCTTGTTCCACTACCTTTAGTCATTCCTAATTGCTTTCCAGCTAATGATAAATCTTGTCATTTTCAACATGGATAGGAATAAGTCATTATATATTGAAACTTATCACTATCAACAATGTTTAAATCCCCCCCCCTTCACTTTTGATATATTAACAAGATTATTACTTGCTTTTATATCATTAAATACCATACGACATTTATTTTCACCCATAGATTTTATTTGTTTTAAATTCATAGGTTCATTATAATCCATTGATATTCCTAAATCGTTTAAATAATTAATTATTTCTTCAAAACTTAAATTTTTGGAATAATCTTGATTATTTTCACTAAAATGTAAATCTTTATAAGCAATGATTGATTTTACTGCCCATTCTGCAATTTTCCAATGTTCAAAATTAACATTTAAATATTTTAATGCTAATGATTGACTTCCATAGCCTGCAAATAATTCAATTAATCTAATTGGTTTTGTAATCTTAAATTCATCATATATCATACTAAATAAAGATATTTGTTCTTCATCAACTTTTTTCATGTTTTTTCCTTTCTAAAACAATTTCATATAGCCTTGTTCTTCTTTCTTTTTATCAACTTGAGTTACATCATTTAATCTATCGTTTGCAATTTCATAAAACTTTGGATTTAATTCAAAACCTATGAATTGTCTATTTAATTCTTTACATGCAACAGCTGTTGTTCCTGAACCTATAAATGGGTCTAGCACTACCCCCCCCCTCAAGGCTTGAGTTAGTTATTAAGTTCTTAATAATTTGTATTGGCTTAATAGTAGGATGAGAATAAAGTGCTTTATCTTGAATATTAATAGGTAGTTCATAATGAGTTTTAGCTGTATCATAAGTTGTATTAAGTTTTACTCCATCTTTGAAATATAAGCAATATTCTGTATCGGTTAAATATTTCCCACCACATAAAGGCATTGCATTTGTTTTGTGCCAAGTGATTATATCAAATGTACATTTATGCTTGATAACAAAAAAATCTAATAGCTTAGGAATCAAGGTTTTATTGCACCATATATAAACATTTATTTTTTTGCAAACTCTTATAAATTCGTTTAGAATATCTTCTTTAATTCCTATATGTAGATTCTCATTTTCTAAACTGTCCATTAAATTTTCTATTCTTTTTTCTTTTAACATACCACCACCTGTTAAACTATTTATTTCATAAGGTGGATCAGTAACAATTAAGTCAATACTTTTATCAGGAATTTGTTTGATTAATTCGTAAGCATCTCCTAAATATATTTTGTTTAATTCCATTTTTATTTCCTTTTCTTTATCTTCTTCAGATAATAGCTCTTCATCTTCTATTTCAACTTCTTGATCTAAAAATTTATCACTAAATAAATCTTTATGGTTAACCCATGCATCTTCAAGTTCAAATTCATTACAATCAATATACTTAAATGGACAATTTTCACATTCTATAATCTCATTATAACATTCATTCATTTTAAAATGCTCCCATTGTTCTTCTACCATATTTTTCAATTTAATTGATTGTTTCATATTTTATAATCCTAATTCTTCTAAAGTATAATTTGTGGTGTGTTCCATTCCCATATACATATTATTTTTGAAAAATGGTAAACCTATACTTTCTACTTTACCTATCTCCATTGTGCTCTTAATATAAATAAATATAGAGTAAGCATCTTTAAACACATCAAAATTTTTTCTTATTGAAATAACTCTATCTCTGAATGGTTTGATAACCGCTTTTAAATATTCTTTTTCTTGTTCATTTAAAATATCAGGCATTTCAATTTCTATTTCTTGATCTAAAAATTTATCATTGAATATTTCTTTGTGATTAATCCATGAGCTTTCAAAGTTTGAGGTAGAGCAATCTATATATCTAAATCTACAACCATTACAGTCTTTATATTTGTTACACTCGCAACCCATGTTGTCGTTCCATTGTTTAGCTGTTAAATCTTTTAATTTAATTTTCATAATCTTATTTTTTCTCCTTTTTTCAATTCAATACATAAATTGAATAGAGTAGCTCCAATTTTTACTATTTTTGAATTTAATAATTTATCATGCATTATTGTGCCATCACATAGTTCAAGCACTATACCCTCAAATTTTGGTTCATTTTCATTTCTATATGATAATGTTATCTTTTCATATCTACTAAAATACTTTATAATTTCTTTTAATTTCATACTCTACCCTTTCATTAATTTTTGATATACAATTGCATCAACAATATCTTTTATTAAATCTTGCTTATCACATTTGTAAACAAATACTCCATAATCAACATCTTCATCACAATCGTATAAATTATATTCAATTTGATCAACTATAACTTTGACTATTTTTGATAATATCTCATTATGAGATAATCTATAAGTTATACTTATTAATTTAATTCTTAGATAATGTTCTTTTAAAGAGTCATTAAGACTATTTTCTAACATTATCTCAAAATCTTTTGTATCAAGTTTTAGCTCACAATTTATAGTCATATATTAAGCCAATGAATCCTTTAAATCTTTTATATAATCATCTAATATTTTGTCAGTTTTATCACCATCTAATATAGTTGCTAATCCTGTAATTATTCCAAGTATAATTGTATTAACTGTTTGTACATCTACACTATCATCTATTGATTTACTCACAACTTGTAGTATTGATAATACATCATCAACTTTAATCTTTTCATTAGCTTTATCAATAACTATTGAAACAAATTCTTCTAACATTTCTTTATTATCCATTTTTCTTCTCCTTTAACATAATTGATAACAAACAATCACCTAATTCAATTTCTTTTACTTCACAATTAATTAATTCATTTTTATATTTATAATTTTTAAATTCACTTTTCTTTCCTGAGAACATTTTATCTTTATATACAATTTGTATATCATCATATCCGTGTATTACTTTTAATAAATCTTTTAATATCATATCTTATCTCTTTTACCATTCATAATAATAATTAGTTTTACTTTCAATCAACATATCTCTATCATTATACTTATATTCAATTATTGCTATTTTATCAATATCATTATATTTTAATACTTCATTATTTATGAATTGCTTAGCTTCTTTTTTTGTTTCAAAATGAACTTCGCTAACAAATTTTTTTGTTCTTTCAATCCATACACCATAATTCTTTTTCATATTTATCTCTCCTCTTTAATAAAAACACCTAAACTTTTATCTTTAAAAGTTGTTATCTCTTTTACTTTACTTTCTAATAAAGAACTTAATTCTTTCTCAGCATAATAACTATTACCTTTAAAGATTACTTTATAATCATTACAACGAATTATTTGTAATGTAATAAGTTCATTAACAACTTTTAGTAAATCTTTTAGTTTCATAATTTATTTACTCTCTCCATTTATCAATAAATTTTGAATATCATTAATTAAATCTTGTGCTTTACATAATTTCTCATATTCCTTTTTATCATTCTTAGAAAGTGCTATTCTTTGTTGACTAATAATATTATTTGTAAATTCATTTAAAAGAATATTAGCTTGTTGTTTTCTTTCTTCAGTCATATTTATTTCTCCTCTACTACATAGATTTGCATGTTGCAATTTTCTTCACAACTACTAAATACAGCAACAACATCATATTTGTTAAATGTGTTATCTTTAAAGGTGTTTAGAGTAAATTTAACCCCGTTTATATTTCCACAATAAATAGTTTGTTCACTTATAAAATCAGTAATTTCTACATTAATATCGTGCATAACACTAGTAAATTCAGTTAATTTCATTTTATTTCACCTCCTCTACATAAATAGTTAAAGCGTAACTAGTCTCTACACTAGCAAATATAGTACTAACATTATATTTTTCAAATTCTTTAGAATTTATTTTAATTCCTGTAGTGCTTCCTTTGTAAATAGTTTTATAATCTTCATTATTCACAACATTTACGCCAACACCAAACATATTTTTTACTAATTCATTCAATTTCATTTTTGTTTTCTCCTTTTCCATTTGACAAGTATAATATAGCATGATTAAAGTTAAATGTAAATAGTTTTAATTAACTTTTTTTATTTTCTTTGCATTGATATATTTTTCATTCCAATTTTTGGAGTACATTAAATCATAACACCAACAATAACTTCCTTCTTTTGGTGTATAAATTAATTGAGTGTTGATACAATATTTACAATCTCTACCACAACCATTATGTTTCTTTCCATTGATTGCATTGAAATATTTGCAGTTAGATCCTTTACACTCCGAACCAACATAATCTAAACATATTGGCTCAGCACATTTATAAAACTCACTTATTGAATGTGGGCTCTCAAACATCTCTAAATGTGCAATACTCATTATTTGATTACAATCATTTTCGCTTATTAGACTTGATTTAAGCTCATTTAGACTTATTCCAAATAAATACTCAATCTCTTTTTGAAAAGTCATAGAATTAGCTTTTATTGTTTTTCTACGCTTGCACCAATCCTCTTCTTTTATATCTACTTTTAATGGTCTAAAAATTGTCATCTCTCCATCATCATTATATCTACTTCTAAAGATGTCGATCGTTCCGTTTGAATCAAATCTTCCAATCACTAAACCTTCATAACATACATATACTTTTCCTTTATAATTTAAAGGCATTGCAGTCGTTACAAATACTTTCCTATCATCTCTACTATGTGTTCCTGGATTGTCTTTCTTTATGTGCTTTATCTCATAGTTCTTATATAACTCTAATAACTCATTCTCATTTAGACTTACCATTATTACTGGATGTAATATCAATGACTTTCTAATGCTTGCCATTTTCTTTCTCCTTCTCTAATATTTGTTTGATATGTGTTTCTAAAAATCCATAGTTATAATATTTCTTTAAATCTTTACAAACTTTACTACCATAAGCAGATTGATTTGTTAATCTACATATCATCTCATTATTTTTGAATAATGCAGCGTAGAAATATGCACCTTTAGTATTTTTATAATCACGCATTAATCTTACTTCAAATCCATTATTCTTTAATATGGATTTTTTGTTTAAATCTCTTTCTATATATCTCTTTACACAATTAATACTTCTTTCACTACCATTATAATAAAGTCCATTATACAATATATTATTTCTTACACTTTCCATTTCCTTTTCTCCCTGTATTGAAACCTACAAAAAATTTATTAAATTTCTTTTCAAAACATTTCACTACTGCTTCATCTCTACTTTTATTATTTTTCTTATTATCCATTTTTTCTTCTCCTTTTATCTTATTTTCCACTGGACTTTTTGCAATGCAATTTTCTAATATGCAATCATTGTTTGCAAACTAATATTTGTTTTTACACTTGTAACAACAATATCTTTTTGATAAGAGCTGTCTTTAACAGCCCTTTTCACCTTTTATCATCTTCTCTAGTTTATCTACATAGTCATAAAATATTTTTAACGACTTTGCATCCCCTTCCTTTAAATAATTAGTTCTACAAAACTCCTTATACCATTCAATCTTTCTTTCCATAGTTGTTTTCTTTCTCCTTTCAACTTTTGTACTGTCATTATATCATTGATTTTATTTAATGTAAATAGTTTTTATTAAAAATGATTATTTTTTCTAATCGTAAAATTTGCATATTTCTTTTTTATATACTTTTTTGAGCAGTTTTTTATTATTAACCCTTATCAAATGGGATTAAAAAATCTTCAAAAATTGGGGGGGTTAACTTAATTTTTAATTTTTTGGTTTAAAATGAGTAAAAAAAATTATTTTTATTTTTAGTGATTTTTTAACCCCATTTTATATGACCTAATAATTTATATATTTATTTATATAAATAAATAAATATAAAATATCTTCTATTAGATATTTTTTAAAAAATATATATAAGGAAAAATAAAAAAAGGTAAAATATATTATATATATAATATATTTTATTTTTGGATTTTGGGGGGAGGGTATATTTTTATATTTACATGGGTTTGATTTTTTCGAAAAGAGCTAATTTTTGGACTCAAAATTTGACCTATTTTTTGTATCTTCAAATTATGTAAAAATCTAAGTGTCAAAATCTTGTATCAACAATCAAGTTGTTAGTTAAAACTGAAGATATTGTTGATATACGAGTGGATCTACTTGTACATCTAACAACAAATATAGCAACAATATGCAAAATAAAAATAGCTAGATTTACCAGCTATTTCTTTTTCGTTCAATTTCTTTATTTTGAATTTTTTGCATTTCTATTTTGTAGTTTTTATAATCAACACAATTAGAATGACAATTTAAATGTCGTTTGCAACAATCTTTACATGGTGTTTTAACCCAGTTATTTCGATAATTAAACATGTTTTACTACTTTTCACCTCCTTATTTTTTCTCAATATGCGCTATTTCTAACAAAAACGGCTCAAGGTTGTCGATTTTGTCTAACAATATATAATTTATCTTAAATTGTTTAAATCGCTCTATAACACGCTTTTGCGCCGAAGATAGCTCTCCGTCTTTTGCTTTTAATTCAATCTCAAAATGATAACCATTAAATGAACCATAAATATCTGGATCGCCTTGATGAAAATTTATACCATCGGCATTCCTTCTCCAATAGATTATTGCATATCCATCACATTGCATTTTGTCTAGTTTTTTACATACTTGATCCTTTAAATCGGTTTCAGGTGTTCTTCTTGACACGACTTTTCCTCCTTTCGATTTTTTTAATTACAAAAAAAGAGAATTTTATCAATTCTCTATTTTCGATAATTCCTTAATGTAATCAAGATTATGTTTTGGAGAAACACAAATATAGTTTTTTTGATTGTTTGTAAATAGTAAAAGGAATTGATATAAATATATTTTATAATCTTGACTACATTAAGGAATTATCTTGTTGTTTCTACCAAACTACATGGTCATCAGGATGTTCTTCATAATAGATTGTGTTTCCATCTTGATCCTTTGTAACATTGTAAGTCCAACCTTTTCCATCACGATTGAACCCACCTCTTGATGTTTTGAGTTTTGGTTTCTTTTCTTCTTCATCATCTGAAGAACTCCAACTTGGTTCTATGCGTTGTTGTGGATTTTTCTCATTCCAACTCTCTAAATACTTAAAGACAGGAATAGGTTTTTGCTTGTACTTTTTACACAACTCAACATATCTATCGTATTCTTCTTGAAACGCTTGCCAGCGTGTCTCATTTTCTTTTTTACGACATTCTTCAACTTTCTTTCCATACTCTGCAGTATGTTTTAAAGTATCAGTGACTGTTGGTGTACATCCTGCAACAACAATTAGAATTACAATCACTATTATTGCAATCCACACTTCCATTTATTTTTTCATCTCCTTTGCTTTTATTTGATAATGGTAGTAAGTCTTGCACTTACATTCTTAGTATTACTTTTATACGATACCATTAGGAATTGGAGAATATATTTTTTTGAAAGACTAGTATTTTTTATATTCTCCATAAATGAAAGAATTTGATTAATTGTATAGGCAATGAATAATAAATGAGGACCCCTTACAATTAATCAATGAGTAAAGGTTTGAATATCCAAACTTAATCTAATAAGAGAAGCAATATTCTGAGTAATCACTAGTTAGCTTTGAATGTCGTGTAAATTATTTATACATTTGAACATTAGAATATAAATTTATTTATAAAAATTATTAACAAGGAAACGACACTAACTATCAACTCTGTTTTCGGTTTTGTTTAATTATTAATTGAGTCTTTTAATTTTCTTAAAATACTTTCTTTGTTTTGAACTACATAATCCATAAAGTCATCATAAGTTGGAATACTACCTTTAAAATTTTCTTCATATATATCTGAAAATACTTTATTTACAACTTCAGTATCATATTCATTTACTTCTTCCATTAAGTCTTGGAATTGTGAATTACCTAAGAACTCAGTATAATCAGTGAACTCATGTGGTTCATATATTTTATATAATTCAATTGTTTTTGAACCATTAGAAGATTTAGTATTTTTTAATTGTCTAATAATTTCATTTTCATTTTTATTTAAGAATTTTAACACATCATCATTAAATGCTTGTTTACCAAATTTCTTAACTAATAAATCCATTAATTCATTTTCTTTTCCTAAATCAACTACTTTATCATATAAAGATGTTTCAATATCTCCATCTTCATATAAATCTTCAAAGTCTTTAGCTTTCTTAAATTTTAATTTAAGAAGTGTTGAATCAGTTATAATCATAATTCTTCCTCTAGTTCAGGAAATTTATCAATTGCTTTTAAATACAAATTATTTAAATTTTCATCAACTGACAAATCGCTATCAGCTACCATTTCAATAATATTAATTGAACCAACATTTGTTGGTCTACCTAAATATAAGATTGCTTCTCCTGAAGACACTTTATCAACATCTAATGCTAAGGTCTCACCATTAGGAAACTCCATGCTTTTGCCTCTTAATGGTAAATAATCTTCGTAGCTACTTTTAAAATAATTACTTTGTCTCATTTTCTTTCCAAGTGTTGCCATAACAATTATTCCTCTTCTTCAGAATCTTCATCATCATCTTCATCATTTTCACTTATACCAAGAGCTTCAAATACATATTCCCAGTCATAAGCTAAGATGTCGTTGACTTGTGTTTCAGTTGGAATTTCTCCACCTTCAAATTGTTCAGCCAAAAATTGCATTAATTCTTCTTCTTTACCTTTTTGATAGATTGTGTCAAGAGTATCAATTGCTTGACCCCAGACCATTTCTTGTAAATCATCAAAATCTAATTCTCTTTTAACTTCAATTGTTGTAATCATAATCTTTTTATCCTCCTTTTATGATTAATTATATTATATATTTAATTTCATTTTTATATTAAATAATTTAGAGCGATTAAAGATTTTTAATTTTGCTATATTTTTTATAGGGGATGTTTAAAGGTTTTATGACAAACAAATTTTGCAATCTTTAACTTTGCTTTATTGAAGTTTCACAACTTACCGCTCTATTATTATTTTACCAAATCTTTAACTAAATGTAAATAGTTTGATATTATTTAATATAAATAATATCACTAATTTTAATATTGAATACTGGTGTTGGTTTAGAAGGTCTATCAGGAATAGCACCAATTCTAATTAATTCTTCTTTAGTTGTTTCTACACCTTTATAAAAATATCTTGTTTGAGGTTTTAATAAATGATTAAATGTAGATGTTAATCTTAATAATTTTGTTTCATTATGAGTAATGATTTTATTTGTTAAAGTCCATTCTCCGTAAGGAAGTGGGTTAACATAATCTTTATCTTTGTTAATACTCATATTCTTGTAGCTAACACCAATCCTTGCAACAAGTGTTGTTTCTTTCTCTACTTGACCTTTGAATGCAGCTCTCGCTTCACTCATAGTTCTTCTGAACTTAATACAATGGAATGTTCCATTTCTTAAACTTGCGATATAGTTTTCAATTTCTTTTGTGTTCTCCATTTTTCTTTCTCCTTTACTAATCACAAGTATAGTTTAGCAAATATTAAGTTAAATGTAAATAGTTTTTATTAAATATTTTGATTTTTTTCAGCAACCAAGAACATATCTGAATCATACTGCTTTTTTTGGTCAAGAGCTTTAAGCATAGAAGTATCTAAATAATTGTTTGAGTAGAATCTATGATAGATTGTGATTTTGCTTTCTTGACCTAATCTATTTATTCTTTTTAAACCTTGCTCATAATCTGCAAACAAAGGGATCGAAAACAAAATACATTTATTGTATTCTTGCCAGTTTTTTCCAGTCGATCCACTTGCATAATTTGAGATTATTATATTTCCAACATTTGTTAATTTCTCATTTTTAGGCAGTTTGGAAAACCTTTCATAAAATGTTAATGATTTAATCTCTCCACAAAAAATGTCAATGTTATAACCAAGCTCTTGACAAATATCGTATATCTCTAAAAGCTCTGGAGTAAAGTTATAAAACAATACATAGTTATCTCTATTGTTTTCTAAAAAGTCTTTAAGTACTTGCAATCTTGTTCTATCAAACCATTTTGCTTCTTCACTATTACCTTGAAAACCTATTGATAGTTGCCTTGCTCTCATCCAAGCTAATGCTGCAGTATTTGCTAACCACTTTTCACTTGAGCAATCAATGTTTCTATAAAATGGATTTGGAACTTGAATATCTTTAGGATTATCTAATTCCCAGAGTTCTCTATCTAATTTTATTTGTCTTTCATCTAATATCTTATTTAATTCTTTTACTTTTATTTTTTGAGAAGAAAACAATCTCATATCTAAAGACTCTTTTAATACATGGTCTGAGAATACCATTGCTGGTAATTTGTCTCCTAATTTCTCTACAGATTTAATTGTGATTGCATATTGATGAACAATATCGATTAACTCATCTTCATTCTTATAACCAATTATAGGTTGCGCCCAGCCAGGTAGATTTCTAATGTTCCCACGAATACAATATCTATCTAAGAAATGAGTTTTGTTTTCAGGGTATCCTAATATCTTTAGTTGCGAGTATAAATCTTCATAACCACAAGTGAACGGTGTTCCAGTTAACAAATATGTTTTAATTGTACAATTATATAAATGCAATGTTTGAATTATTTTCTTAATTGCTTGTGTTTGGATTGAGTTAAGATTTTTAACCTTATGGCTTTCATCTAATATTAAAGCAACTTTCTTTCCACCACAGCTATTCAAGAATTCCATTAGATTGTTGTTCAAAACAACTCCACGCTTTTCGGTTTTTAATCTTTCATATAATCCTTCATAATTTATACAATATAAATCTTTTGTTGATGTACTAACATTTACATTCCACTTGCCTTTTTTGTTAGTATTAAAAATGGACTTTTTGCAATAACAATTCCATTTCATTGCACTTTGACTACCCCACCAACAAAATGATCCTTTAACATCTTTATCTTCAAGAGCTTTAGCATTTAATGAAACGACTAAAACCTTTTCACAATCATTAACTTCGGCTAATGCTAAAGATATTGGAGTTTTACCTAACCCCATGTCTAAAAATAATCCATAAGAGTTTTTATCTTTTAAATCTTGTACAATTTCCTTTTGCCAATCAAATAATTTCTCATAAATACTCATTGCGTTATCTCTCCTTTTTTATTCTATTATATCACATTTAAAGTTAAATGTTAATAGTTTTAAGCAAATTGAGTAAAATAAAAAGTCTTGTGGATAAAGACTTTTAATCGGAAACAAATTGTTCAGCAATCCAATAACACGAATAATCACGAATGAGAATTGTTGCTATATCTTTTAATTTCGTTTTAGGAGTTATATATAATGATATACTTGTTGGCTTTTTTTTCATATAACATATATCAAAATATATTTCTCTAATATAAAAAGTAAATGTATGAATGTGATGTGGATCGTGTTCGGTATCTTCACTTGAAACTAAGTCAATTGGTTTTTCGCTTGAGTAATAAACTCCAGTACATTTAATCTTTAACCCTTTGACTTTGATTTCTTTGTTAATTTCCTTTTGAATTTTCTTCATGTCTAGTCTTGACATCTTTTTAAAATTCAATTTGTAATCGGCTTCTATCATATTTTCTACACTCCTATATTACATAATACCATATTTTTTTTATATAATTATATTACTCAACCTTTATTATATCATAATAATAGTTAAATGTGAATAGTTTTATTAAATAAATAATTTTTATTTCATTAAAAATTATTTACATTTTTTGAAAATGGTTTTATAATAATTTTTGAGGTATAGAGTATAAGATTATGGCTGAAAAGAAAACAGATTTAAACATTAATGTTAGTACTAGTGGTAATTCAATGTCTAACGAACAAGTAATTAATTTAATGCAACAATATTTATCACCTAAACATTCCGATTTAGAAACTCATTTAGATGATACAATGTCAAAGATTAAAGACACTGCAAGTAAGAGTGTTGCTTTAAAGGATCACTGGGGAAACTCATTAAATTCTACTGGAACTGATGATAAGGTTTCTTCTTTTACTAACTATGGATTTTCTAATGATACTTTAAATTATACTTTATGGTTAGCGTTATATAATGATTCTTGGGTTTTCAAAAGAGCTATTGATAAGCCTGCACAAGATGAAATCACTTGTGGTATTACTATTAATGGTGATGAAGATTATACTGCCGTTTACAAAGCATACAACGATTCTAAAAATGATTTAGTTAACCTTTTAAAATGGGGTGCTTTATTTGGTGGATCTATTGCAGTTGTAATGTTTGATGGTCTAAATGATGAAGATTTAGGTCGTACTATTAATAAAGAAAAAATCAAAGGAAAGAAAATGACTTTATATGTAACGGATCGTTGGTATGGTTGTGTTCCATCTAGTGAGACAGTTACTAATATGAAGAATATAGATTTTGGTAAACCAGCTTATTATGAAGTTACATTCGCAGATGGTCATACTTGTAAGGTTCATCATTCTTATGTATTAAGATATGAACATAGAAATGCTCCTAATTTAATTAAGAATGGTCAACTCATGGGTTGGGGCTATGCTGAAGGGTCTCACATATTAAATGAATTAAGTAGAGATGACCAATTGAAGTCAGCTATAACATCTTTAGTTAACAAGTCATTAATTGAAGTTATTAAAATGTCTGGTATGCGTGGTGTTTTTATGGGCGCAGATGAAGCTAACAAACAACAACTTATGAAAAGACTTGAAATGGTTAATTGGGCTAGAACTTTTAACTCATTGACCTTACTTGATAAAGATGATGAATATACTTCAGGTGGTTTCACTCAAATGGCTGGATTATCAGATCTACTTGAGAAAAACATGTGGTTAATCTCGGCTGCTTTAGAAATGCAAGGAATATTATTTGGTGATTTAAAAGGTGGGTTATCTCAAGAAAGTGATGCTTTCAAACGATACTCAAAAACAATCTTAGGTCGTTGCGATTCTTTGGTTAGACCTGTGATGAATAAGTTTTTAAAGATTTGTTTTGCTGTATATGATATTAAAGGTGATGTCGACTTTTCATTTAACTCATTAAATAAAGAAGAAGAAAACAACGAAAAGATAAATGCTATTAATGGTTTAGTTAGTATGTTATCTTCAATTAATGATAGAGGTTTAATTTCTAAATATCAAATGGCTTTATCTATACAAGACTTTATGAATAAAGGAAGTATTAATATTGCATTTACTGAAGAACAACTTAATAAACTTAAATTAGAAGCACAAAAAGATTTATTGTCTAGTATTAAAGAACTTGAAAAATTAGGTGGTTCTTCAATCGATAGAAGTAGTTTTCCATCTTTAAGTAGATTTAATCAACAACCTATAGAAAACGAACCATTAAATGAAGAAAATAAACCAATCAATGAAAATGTTGAAGTTAATACAGGAGAGAGTGTTAATGAAGAAGTCCAAGAAGAATGATGTTCAAGTCGTTAAGTTTTACAAGAAAAAATACAATATAGTATTTTACGACCACACTGATGAAGTTTATCTTTACTCATTTGATAACATTATTCAAATTTGTGAATTTAGAGGTATGGAAGTTAATGCAGTAAATAAAAATCTTATAGGTTGTGAGATTTGCAATGCGTTAAGAAGAAAAAACCATACAACCAAAATGCTTGATGGTAGACCTATGCGAGTCTATTTGATAGATATGTTTGATGACCAATAAGAAAGGAGAGATAATTATATGAAAAAATATGTACTTATTACATCAACAATTACAATTGAAGTTACTAGAGATTTAGGCTCTGTTAACTTAACAAATCCTACTGCACCTATGGCTGACAAGCTCAATGTTAAACCAGGATGGGTTCCTTTTCGTTATTTAATTAAAGCTGGAACTTATTATTATCCAGCACAAATTAAAAATTGGAAAACAGTTAAATCACTTGAAAGAGATAGACTTTTAACTATTGGTGCTGAAACTGATGATTGTGGAAACACATCTAAAGAAGAAGTTGAAAGAATTGATGAAGCAATCAATAAAATGAAAAATGCTGATGCAAGAAATAAACAACTTGAAAAACAAATTAATCCAATGTTTAAAAAAGAAACTGAAGTAAAAGAAGAAGCTTAGTTTAAAAGAAAGGAAAAAAGTATATGAGTACTAATAATATTAAATTATTTGGCAATACTCCTTTAGAGAGTACAAGTGATTATTTAAGTGATTTTGTTAAAGGAAAATTAATTATTGCAAAAGATATGAATCTTGCTTTAAGAAATGCAACTATTGGTTCATATACTTTTTTTAATATCTTAAAAGATTATGGTAGTTTCACCATTGGTCCTGAGTTAACTAATGATAACATTGATACACAAACAGCTAATATAAAAAGTGCTTTTGAAGAATATGTAAAACAAATTATTAATTTAAAAGTTGCAGATGATTATGATGCAGGTACAATTTCAACTGGTTATGACTATGGTGATTTTGGAATATTTAATATAGCTAAACCTGAAGGTACATTAATTGGAACTAACTTTACAATGAATAATGCTATTTCTACAAAAATAGAAAATATAAATAAGCTTACTGGAATTCCATGTCCTTTAAATGATAATAAAAGATTTCCTATGCCTAATTTTATGCAATTTGGTGTAGTAAAAGAAAACATACAAATGTATAGTAGTTCTTTAAAATTTACGGATGATGATATGGGGTTATATGCTACAGGGTTTGATGATAAAAAATACTATGTTTGTAATGGAAAAGAAAAAAAATTAATTATTCAAATGGCTTTTTTTAATCGTAAAGATGTTAGTACACAAGATGCAAATGTAAAAAAAGTTATTGATAATATGGGAGTTATTTCATTTAATATAAATGTCGGATCGATAGTTAAAATGGGTAATATTACTGGTACTGCATTTAATGGTTATATGAATCGTGGTTATCAGCAATCTCAAGATGTTGCATTTGGTACTTTATCAACTTCAGCATTGACAAGATTTAAAATAACTGCAATGATGTTTTTTATGGAGAGAGTTCCAGTATATCCACACGAAGATAGACAATATGAAATTGATTGTGGTAGAGAAACAAAATACGATTTAAAGGTCGACCTTTATTTAGAAACTATTGACAGTGAGAATTCAATTAATAATAGTATTGAAAATATAAACTTATCTTTCAATATGTGGTGTTCTGTTCAATTTCAATTTATAAATGATGTAGCTGAAGTTACTAGCATTTAATTAAAATAAAGGAGAGATAAATAAAATGATACAAGAAGAGTTTAAAATTGATACAAGAGAAGAAACATTTAGATTTGCTAAATGCTCACCAGTAGATCTACTTGCTATTGTTTCACAAATGGATTTTGAAAAGTATGAATCAACTAAACAATTTATTAACTTTGCTTTAGAACATATTGAAGTCAAGCAAGGTGAGAAATGGATAGCTGTTAAAGTTCCAAGTCGTGAAATTTATATGCCAAGTGGAATTGAAAATGATTTAATTAGCTTATCTCAATTATCTAACAAGTATATGCAAGAGGTAATTTTAAAAACTTTTCAGAAATCCAGCGAATAAATGAGACTTATTTCATTTCTTCGACTGGAGATGAAAAAAAAGATTTTAAAACACCTAAAAGAATTAATCCTATTGTTTATTTACTTATTACAAACAAACTTGCTACACTTTATGAATTGAAAAATGTTTACTCAATTGATGAAGTTGTGGATTTATATGAAATTTGTTTAGCAACAATCTACAATAAACATATAGCTTTAGAAAATTAATAAGTAGAAAGGAGTTTAAGTTATGGCTGATAGAATTACTAAGAGTATTGATATTAAAGTTGGTGATGAACAACTTAAACTTCTTAATACTCAATTTAAAGAATTAGTTAAACAATTAAATACAATTAAATTAGTCTTAAAAGATTTATTTCCTGAATCATATAGAAAAGCTGTTAGAGACACTAACGCTTATATGAAACAATATAAAAAGAATGTTGATGAAGCTACTGAATCTATTAGAAAGTTAAATACAGCCACTAAGGACAACGAAAAAACTACAAATGGTAAAAAACTATTAAAAGGTATAGAAACTGCGTCAAATGTCGCATTTGGTGGCAAAGGTAATCTTTTATCAAGAGGATATGAAACATTAAAGGATGCTTTAACTAGTGGTGATAGTAAAGGCAACTTTTTTACTAAATTAGGTTTTGAAGTATTAGAAAAAGGTTTTAATGTTTTTAGAGAATCAATAAAAGTTTTAAATGTTAATTTTTTAGATTTAAGTAAAGGTGTAAAAGATGTTATTGGTCAATTTACTGATTTAAAAACTGGTATGGCAACTTTTTCATCTGATTCATTAATCACAAATGCTAGTGCAAGAGAGACTAGAATGAAGTATGGATTATCTTCATCACAAGCATTTGCTTTTACTCAAGCTACATCATTATTAAATATTAGTGAAAGTGATTTACCATGGATGAACGCTGAACAAAGAAGTAAACTTTTAGAATATATGGAAAGATATTCTGAATTTTATAACAAGATGGAAAGTTCAGGAACATTATCATCTATACAATCAATGCAATTAGAGTTTGAAGAATTAAAGCAAGAATTAGCTATGGAATTTTTATCATGGGTAGCTGAGAATAAAGATACTATCATGGCAGTCTTAAAAGGAACTTTTGAAGTAGTTAAAGCAATAGGCAATATTGTTATGTCTATTTTAAATGCTTTTAGTAATATTGGAAATTTGTTTGCTCCAAGTGTTGGAAACTCAACTAGAGTTTATATTAATAATACAAATAATACTACAGGTGTTTTACAAGGTGCTAATGAAATAAATGATAGTATTAATAATCAATGGTCAACTATTGCTAAACAATTAACGACAGCTATTAAATATTAAGGAGGGTTGAGATATGGCTTATGGTTCAAATAAAAGTTATAAAGCTATTATTAAAGTTAATATGAATCAATGGGGTAATGAAACATTACCAGCTAATGAAGATCCTACTAAATATTTACTTTTTGATATTGTTAACGATAAAAAAGTCACATCATCATCAACTACTTGTTCATACCCTTTACAAGATGGCGATACTATGACTGACCACATGTTTAGAAACCCTGATACATTAAATATATCAGGTAGCTTTTCTTTAAATGGTAAAAATTGGAATAGTGATTCTTATGGTTTTGAAGGCAATGGTGATAGACTAACTAGAATACAAAATGTTTTTGAAAAGATAAAAAGTCAAGGTTATTTATGTGATGTTTTAACTTTAGAATCTGATAGTGAAAATAATATCAATACTGAAAATGCAAGATTTAAAGCTCGAAAAAACATGGCTTTAACATCTTGTTCATGGGTTGAAAAACAAAACTCTATGAGTTTTGCTTTTGAGTTTAAAGAAGTGATAATGGTTGAAACTCAAACCGTTCAACAATTAAGTGAAGCTGAAAGAAGAGACAATGGGTTGCCTAGTATTGATGAACCGATTGGAAGTTCTTTAGGAACAGTTTTAGCTAAAACAGGACAATTAAAAGAAAGTGTCATTAAATCATTAAATGATAATGGTTATATTGATAATGATTTTGTTGCAAACATTCAAATGTATTTTAAAGATTTTGCTTTACCAGGTGGTGTTACTGCTTTTGTAGCAGCTTTATTAATTAAGATTGTTTTAAAAGTTACTGCTATTACTACAACTTTATTGACTACTGCAGCAGCCTCAACAGGTGCTACAATTGCAGCAAGTAGTGTAGTTGCACCAGTTGGAACAATTGTTGCAATTGCAATTATAGGTGCAGTTATTTTGATTACTGGTATTTCTAAATATATTGAAGCAATTAAACAAAGAGAAAGACAAAAAATAGCATTTAAATTAGTTAATGGTTCTGCTAACCCTGATCTTAATAGATTAACTAATTTGCTTGATGATATTGAAGTTGAAGTTAATAAAGTTAACTCTAATCTTAGTATTTATACTATAAATCAAGACCAACCACATAAGGTTAGTTTAAACATTGGTGGTAATTATTATATTATTAAGTTTGAAAAAAATAATATGAATAACAATAGTTGGGATGTAAATATTACTACTTTAGATGGTAAGATAATTGAAATGCAAAATAAGTGGTCTCCAATTACTAACATGGTTGACTTTAATAGAAACCAAAATATGTGGTTTAAAGATTTAACTAAACAATACGAAGTCTATTTGTGTAATGCTTCATTTAATAATGAGTATAATAATACACAAGAAAAAATAGATAATGTTAAAAACAAATTGTCTAGTTATTCAATATGGGTTTCAAAAGGTAGAATACAAGACAATGTAAAAAAAATTACAGATGCTATAAATAAAGCAATAATTAGTGAGGGTTTTGTATAATATGAAAGAACAAAATATTATTACTGATAAAAAGCTATGTTGGATGCGTGATTTGGTTATCAAGTTAAAAAGTAAAATTTACAATGTTGATGATTTAGTCTTCGGAACTAGAAATGGTAAAAACGAATATATAAACGATCAATTAAATATTGAAGTAAATGGAACTAAACAAATCTCAAGTATGTTAAATCAAGGAACTGTTAAAATCTCTAACTTGACTTATGCAGAAATTTATAGAATTATCGAAGGACAATTTTATGAGATTGAGATATGGGCTGGTTATCGTTCACAAAGTATGGAAAGATTTTTTAAAGGTGAGATTGCTTATATAAGTGATGAAATCACTATGAAAAAAGATAATACTTGTACTATCATTTTTGCTTCTACATTTGTTGCTAGATATTCTCAATCAAGAATTAATATTAATCTTATTCCTAACATGTCTATGTATGGGATTTTAAATTATATTTGTTTACAAAAAGGCATTGATACATCAACATTAAGTGAAGAATTAAAACAAAAATACATTCATGAAGTTATTAGTGCTTATGATACTCCTGCTAGTTTTGTTGAAAGTTTATCAAACAATTCAAATGATTTAATCTCTAATATTGATTCTTCTTTAGACAACCAAGTAATTAATATGAGTACAATTAATGACAAAAGACAAATTGTTATTAATCCTAATACTATTAATTTTAATAAAGGAAATCCTAGCATTAGTAAAGATGGTTTGAAAATATGTTTATTTCCAACTTTTAATTTTATTCCAGGAGATATTATTTATATTGATAATGCGTATGTTAATAGAACTGAAACATCTTTAGAAGGTGCACAAAAGAATTGGAAAAACAACTATTTATCTACTAATGGTGGTTACATGATAAAAGAGATTAATTTTATCTTCCAAAACCGTGGTAGTACATTTGAATTAAATATTCAAGCAATAGGATTAAATATCATTAACAATATTGTTGGAGGTAATGTTAAATGAGAGAAACTGAAGAACAACGAATTAATAATGCTAGCTCATTATTAGATGTATTATTGATTTTAAAACACAATATATTTACTGATTTAAAAGTTGCTACATTAGCTTATGTAGAAGAGATAATACAACCTATTAATGATGATAATTCTTTTGGAATAATTAGGTGTAAACCTTTTCCATTAGAAAGCAATCAATCTTCATACTCGATTTATGCTTATTATTTTGATAAAGAAAGCAATAGTGGAACTGAACATGAATTTGTAATAAAAGATAATAATCAAGAAAAATCGTTAACCATACATACTGGGTTAGAAGTAAATGATATAATTTTAGTAGTATTTTGTGATAAGAATTTTATTAATAGTTTAAATTCTATTAATGGAACTTGTTTAACAACTGATGATGAAAATTATCATTTATTAAAATATGGTGTAGTAGTTAAAACAAGATAAAGGAGAAAGATATGGATCAATATTTAGAAGAACAACTTAAAAATTTAATTCAATTTAATAATGGTGGTGTAGTAGTTGCTAATTATCCTGAGATTAAAAATGTATTAGTAAATGTTTTCAAAAATATTTACGGAACTGATATTGATGTATCAGATGCAAGTGCTGATGGACAATATGTACATGCTATTGCTTTATTGATTAACAATATTTTACAATTAGTTAATACATCATATTTACAATTAAATCCAGCAAGTGCTACTGGACACTTTTTAGACATTTTATGTTCATACTCAAATGTCTTTAGAAGAAATGAAGGATATTCGGTTGCACAATTAGTTGTTAAATATATTGGTAATTCTACTAGTGTAGTAACACCTACTGCATTAATCTTTAGAGATAGAGCAGGTATTTATTGGCAATGGAATAACCCTGTTGATATTAACGGAAATCCTACAATCTCATGGTCTAAAAATGGTGATGTAAATATACTTGAAAATGTTGTTTGCCAAAACTTAGGAAATATAACTGCTTTAGGAACTAATAAAGATATTGATTGGAATACTACTGATAACGGCTGGATTAATCAATCTATTGAAATTGGACAATGGCAAGTCTATCAACAAAAGGATGCAATTGTGGGAAATCTTGAAGAAACTGATGAATCTTTAAGAAGTAGAAGAATACAAGCATTAGGAAATCAATCCGTTAGTGTGCTAACTGGTTTACAAGGAGTTTTATTTAATACGACTGGCATTAAAGATTGCTGGATTTATAGTAATAGTACAGCTAAAGCACAACCAATGGATGATTTAACTAGTGTTTCGGTACATGATGTTTATGTAACATTAAGATACGATAAGAATGTTGATAAAGATAATTTAAGAAGTATTGTTGGTAATTTAATTTATAATAAAATGACACCAGGAATTTTAACTAGTGAGTTTAATTCAACTGGAATTTATGGTGCAACAGGTGAAACTGAAACATTTGAAGTTAAGAAAACTACTAAATTATCTTATGATATTCGTTGGAAAATTTGTAAACCTGAAACACCAACCTTAACAATTAAATTTAATTATTATGATGGCTATGCAAAAGGGACTAAAGAAAATAGATCTGATATTGAAAAGTCTATTATTGAAAAGATATTGAATTATACAAATAACATTACTTTAGCTAATAACACAATTACAACATATTCATTAATTACTGCAATAAATCAAGCTAATATTATTGTTAATAATACTTTGGTATTTATTCCAATTTTAGCAACAATTAGTGAGGCTTTAGAAACTCAAACAACTTTGCCTAACTCATATCAAGCACATAACACATATTTTGAATATGATGAAAGTATGTTTGATTTTACTTATGATGATAGTACAAAGGTTGGAACTTTAACTATTAAAAAATCTTAGAAAGGAGATAAATTATGGCTCTTATTAAAAATGAGAAATTAATTACTTATGAATATTATATTAGATATTTAAGTTTGTTTTTAAATGGTTCTTATGGTATTAATCAACAAATAAGAGCTGTTTATTTAATCCTTGAATCTTTAAACGATTTTTATAATAAATTATTAGAAAAATACAATATTTTAGATGGAACAATTAACGATTATATTACTAAAAATATTGATGGTGAAGCAGATCAAACTTTAGATAATATAGGTGCAATATTTAATTGTTATAGACAAATGACTATTAAATGGAGTGATAATCCTAAAAAGGTTGAAGATTTAACAACTACAAAAACAATTGTTTTAGATAATTATGATTTTATTACTTATATTCGTTCACAAATTATCAAACAACATTTTAATGGAACTAGAGAAGATTTAGCAAAGGCTTATGTAGATAATAATTTATTACCTATTAATTTAACTTATATTCCAACATCTAGTGCAGAGTGTCAAATCTATTGTAATAACTGGAATGAATTATCTTTAAATATGCAAAACTTATTCTTAAATAGAATGATTGCTATTGAATCCATGGGAATTACTTATGGCTTGCTTTTAGAAAATGTAGTTAATATAGGTGAATGGGATTTATTTGGTTTTGCTAACGAAGATAATCATGATTATGATAGTTCTTCTAAGGTTGAGTTTGGTGTAATTAATGAAATGAATGAAAGATATTTTAATACAAATAAAGAAAATATTTTTGTTAAAAATAATGATGGAACTTTTATACAAGCTACAACTTATGATTCCAGTCAAACTTATTATTCGCAAAGTGCTATATGGGGGTAATTTATGATTTGTAGAAGAAATGAAATTAATAATAAAACAACCAATATTGTTTGGTTCTCAAGCTATGGGGTAGATGAATTAGGTCATGCTTTATTTTATGGTGTTGAACATACTTATTATTTAAATGCTATTATAAAAAAAGAAGTTGATGAATTACCAGCTAGAGGTGATTATGATGTTTGTTATATTTTAAATAATGTTAATTATTTTTGGACTAAAGATGGTTTTAAAAGTGAAAACGATTTAACTAGTAAATATGAAAATTTAAAAATTTTTAATACTATTGAAGAATATGATAATTTTATTAAAACAATTAATAGAAGTAATAATTATAGTAAAGCACAAGAAGGAGTTAAAGATTCATTAATTCAAAGATTGAGCGTTTTAAAAAAAGAGCTTTGGTATAATCCAGGTTATGGTTTACCTTTAATTGATAAAGTAAGAAATAAAGGAATATATGATGCAATCGCTTTAGATATTATTACATCACACCCTGATGTTAGGAATGTTGTTAAATTTGAAAGTCAAGTTGATGGTCATAAATATTCTTTATCATTTGTTGTTACCACAATTTATACAAGTAATGAAACAAAAATAGAATTAAATTTGTAAATTAATTATATTGTAAAAAAATTATAATCTATAATAAAAGTGAGGTGTGATTTTATGAAATTTTTAGCAAATACAAAATTAAGTCCACATAAATTTGAAACAAGCGAAGGTTATTTAATTTGTAAGGACGCAGTTTTAGCAAGAACTGGAAAACAGACATATATGAAATGTGAAGTTTACCCTGATTGTGAAGGTGATACAACTGAAATAGATATTGATAGAAAACCAGAAGATGTTTTCTCAAATGAAACATTAGCATCTTTTGAAAACAAACCTATTACTGTTGAACATCCTAATGAAAATGTTACCACTGATAATTATAAAGATTTATCGGTTGGTTTTGTTCGTGATATTCGTAGGGGTAAAAACGAAGATGGCGAAGATGTTATGTTAGGCAATTTAGTCATAACAGACCCTGATGCTATTGAAGATATTAAAAATGGCATTAGAACCGAATTATCATGTGGCTATGATTGTGATATTACAAATGATAATAATCCAAGACAAATAAATATTCGTGGAAACCATGTTGCATTATGTGAATGTGGTAGAGCAGGAATTGCTAAGATTGTTGATAGTAAAGATAGTGTTAATGATATGGCTTTAAGTAGAGCTGATGCTATGGATAGATGTATTTCTTTAGGAAACAAATTTATTGAACATTTTGATAAAATTTACAATAATAAAGAAGATAATGTTGTTCATCACTGGATTAGTGAAATGAATAGTTGGTTAAATAGTGTTAGAAAGATAAAATTAAAAAATACTAATGATGTTTTATTAAATAGTAATTTAAGAGATTGGTTTTTTACAGCAGGTGCTAATGCAGAAGATTTTATGACTAGTCCATCTTATAATGAAATAAAATCTTATGATAAATTTGTTGAACTTTTAATTAATGGCTCTTCAATTGAAAATGCTTTAAAAGAAATTGGAATTAGTACATTAAAAGTTCATGATGTAGATCCAAAAGAAAATGAATCTAAAAAAGATTTCATTGCTAGATTTATGAAAGAAACAAAATCTGAATACCCTGATACTAAACAAAGATATGCAGTTGCTTTATCTTATTGGGAAAACAAATCTAAAAAAGATAGTGTTAATGATGTATTTATCGAAGATGATATTATTAATCAAATTGAAGATTGGGTTAACAAATTAAATGCTTTACATGAAAGCGAAAAATTTGGTAATACATATTCATATTCTATTGGACCTAGATGGGTTAAAATATTACAAATTGATTTTGGTGGTGGCAAATCTATATTTGCTTTTGTTGATCCAAATAATGGTGATATTTACAAACCAGCTAACTATAATTCTCCTGCTAAAGGTGTAAGAGCAAATGTTAGCAATCCACCTATGACCTTTGGTGAACTTTATAGAAATAGAAGAGATTCAATAGATGATAGTGATAAATACAATAAAGATTTTTATATTGAAACTATTAAATCTTTAAGAAAGACTTTAGAAGAAATTGATAGCATGGTCAATGAAGATGATGATCCTGATTTTGAAGAAAATAAAAAAGAATTTAAGAGAATGATTATCAATCAAATTAATGATTACAAAGAAAAAATGAAAGAGGTTGATTAACATGGAAGAAGAAGAAAATAAAGAAGAGTTAATAAAAACTGAAGTTGATTCTTCTACTTTAACTAATGTTGATAAATCAATTCATATTGAACTTGATAAATCAAAATCAATTAAAGAGCAAGCTAAAGATATTGTTAATTTAGCTGCTACTGCTAAAGCAGTTGAAGATGAACACTTAGTTGATGATATTACAAATCTTAAAAAAGAAGAATTAAAGCAAAGTGCTGAAACTTCTTTAAAAGAAGAACATATCAAATCAAAAGAATCTGAAAAGAAATTACAAGAAGCTAACTATGGTACTTATGAAGGTATAGCTGAATTAATTGGTTTAAAAAAACCTTTACCAAATAGAATGTTAAAATGTTTGATGTTCATATTAATGCCTTTCTTAATCTTATATTATACAATTATAGGATTAATTACAGGAATTATTAATATAACTATGGATTGTGTAAATGCAGTAGTCTTGCGATTTGCTGAATTTACAAAGCCTGCAAAAAAGATAATATTGTTTTTATTAACATTATTTATCGTTGCAATGATTGTACTAACCATATTGTTCTTTTTAAGAAAATATGGAATTATCCAATAAACTAAATGAAAGGAGGAAAATTAACATGTATAAATTAATTGATGGAAAATATTACGAAGTTAAGGAAGTTTCTATTGATGATTTAAAAGTTGAAGTTAATCAAGTTTTGTCTTTAATTAAAGAACAATCTGAAAAGATTAATGTTATTAAAACTCAAATTGTCAATGTTGAAAAACCAATTGAAGCTCAAATTGTTAATTATCAAAATCAAATTGCTTCAATTCAAAATGCTTTAGAAGAATTAAAAACAAAGAAAGTTAATGTTGTTCAACCATACGAAAATCAAATCGTTGAATGTAATGAAAAGATTGAACATGCTAAAGCAACATTAATGGAAAAGAAAGATATTATTAAATCTTTATTACCTGATGCTAATAAAACTTTAGGGTTTTAGTTTAATAGCATTTGATATTTTTAAAAAATTATTGGATATATTATGTGCAATATCTAAAAGTATGTAAAAGGAGGAATAAAACAATGAGTTTTGAAGAAATTATGACTAAATATGGTTTGCCTGTTGTTTGCATGAGCTTAATTGTTATGATTTTAGTAGGATTAATTAAAATCTTTACTAAAGTTATTCCAACTAAAAAAGCAAATGAAACTGGTGAATCTAGTAAGTTAACAAAAATCATGAGCTATTTATATTTAGTAATTACTTTAGTTTTATCTATTGGAATTACTTGCGCTTATGTAAAAATCTTTAATTTAGAATTTTCATTTGTTGTAATTTTTAAATATAGTTGTTCTGTCTTTGGCTGCTCACAAGCTCTTTATCCTATTTACCGTGACTATGGTGGCAGATTTTTATTACAAAAATTTGTTGGATTATTCAAAGGTAAAAATAAAGAAATTGATGATATAATTGAAGTTATCGAAAAAACTTTAGTTTTAACTGATACTCAAAAAGAAAAAATCAAAGATGATTTAACAAAATAAATTATGGAAGATATATTTGATGAATTATTTGGTAGTACAATTACTGCTTTAGATTCATTAAATCATTATTCTTTTGAATTTGGAATTAGCTCTGAAAATGGACAAAAAAAAGTTGAAGTGAATATCTTAAATACAGATAGTTCAATTACTTCAACTTTTATGTCTATTGCAGATATTATGTACTTTACTGAATATGGCACAATGACAATTCCAGGTAAATTTGTATTAGAAAAAATGTTGTTTAAAATTAATAACTATATACATCATGAATTAGAATTAATTGTTGATAGCATTTTTAATAATGATTTAAATGAAAATGATATATATTCAAAATTATTTTTTTTATCTAACAATATAGAAATACAATGTAAACAAATGATAAGAAATTTTTTATTAGATAGTAATACATTAGGAAATCTATTAAAACAAGAAGATGAAAACCAATATTTATATAAATTAGATAGATTATCTCAATATATTACTTGTAAATTAGTAAAAAAATAATTAATTTCATTATATCACAAAAAAAAGTAGTGTTATAATGCAATCAAGAAAGGATGATTTTTATATGAGATTTAAAATTACTGATAATCGTAGTGGCGAACAATATAATGTTGAAGAACCAAAAAGACAAGCTATTGTTAGACCATTATTAAAAGGTAAACAACAATTGAAGCATCATACTCAAGAAAAAGACGCTGATGAATCATTAACTCAAGAAGAAATCGTAGGTTTAAAGAAACTTGCTAAACTTTCTCCTAAATTAGAAACTTTAATTGAAAAACTTGAAGATTTAGAAAAAGAAGATACATCAATTAAAGAAGAAAAAGAAGAAGAAATTGAGGAAGAAGAAATCGAACCTGAAGATGATGATATCGATATCGAAGAGATTGAAGAAGAAAAAGAAGAAATCAAAGAAGATAACGATAAAGAAGATGATTTTGATGACTTAGATGCTGATGATGATGCTGAAGAAGTCGAAGATGAAGATGAAGAAATCGTTGAAAATGATGATTCAATTGATGATACAGATGAAGTCATCTTTGATAAAAAAAGAAAATGTGATTCAAAAAAATCTATTGGCTCATTAGAAAAACCAACTAAAGATAGTTTGAGTGACAAAGAGATTGATGAACAAAATGAAATTGCTGAAGCGTGGAAAATGCGCTATAAAGGAGGAAAATAAAATATGTCATTAATTTATAAGAATAAAATTCCAGCATTAATGGTAGGTTATCCAACAGTTTCCGATAAATATAATGTTTCAGGTGCTGTTCTTGAAGGTGACCAATCCGTTAATAATGGTGAATTAGTAACATTTGGAAGTGCAAGTGGTGGATACAAGAAAATCACAGCTCTTACAAGTGCAAAAGATATTGCTGGTATCGTATTAGCAACAAATGTAAAAGTTGCTACAACTTATCCTGCAAATGATGAAAACATTGCAACAAAACCAGGTGAAGGTTTTAACTTATGTATATGGGGCTATATTGCTGTTGATTGTGATGCAACTGCAGTTGAAGCTGATGTTAAAGAAGGCGCAACAGTATATGTAACTGCTGCAGGAAAATGTACAACAGTTAAAGGTGCAAATTTTGAAACAACTTGGACATTTACTGGTGTTAGTGAAAAACACGGTGACACATTAGTTGCTGAAATTTATATGAAATAATAGGAGGAAAGAGAAATGGGTTTCGTTGATTCAGAAGTTACAAAAAATTTCTTTGTTGATTCCGTTCCAGCAAAGAATAGAGGAAGATGTTTCTCAGTTAATGAAATGTTTGGTACAAGAGCAAAAGCATTTATTGGCGATTCAAAAATTCATGATGCTAACTTTGCTTTCTTATCAACATCATTAGCAAAATTACATAAAAAATTATATGAGCCAAAAGTATATTTTACTTATCAAAAAGATATTGATATTAATCCAGGTGGAGGATTTGTAGATTTCGTTACATACTACACTGTCAACTGGGCAGGTATTATGAATGAAATGAGAAATGTTGTTGGTAATAATGCTAACTTCATTCCTAGAGTAAATGCTTCATTAACACAAAAGAATGTTAATGTCTATACTTATGAAGTTGCTTATGATTTAAGATTTATCGAATTAGAAAAAATGAAAAAAATTGATTTACAAAAATCAATTGAAGAAATTTATAGAAATGCTATTTTAGCAGGTTGGGATTTCTTTGTACAAAAAGTAGCTTACTTAGGTTTAAATGGTGGCACTGGTTTATTCAATGATGCTAATGTTAAAGTTACAACAATTGATAACAATGAAGCTACTGGCAAAGGATTTGAAGGATTATCAGATGATGCTTTCGTAGGTTTCATCAATGGTATCTTTGAAACATATTTAGATCAATCTAATATGAACATTACACTTTTACCAAATAGAATTTTAGTTCCAACATTCGTACAAAGTGATGCTGTTAGTAGATATTCACAATTATACACTAATACATTACTTGACTTTATTAAAGAACACAACTTAGGTAAAGCTCAATCAGGTGCTGAAGATTTCAAATTAGTTATTGAAGCAAGACCTGACTTAAATACTGCGGGTGTTGGTGGACATGGTAGAATTGTTGCTTATAGAAAAGATGAAGATTTCGTAAGAATTGATATGCCTTATCCAATGCAACACTACATTACTTTACCTAACATTGACAAGATGTCTTATACATCTGCTTTCGTAGGTCAAGTATCACAAGTACAATTACCATATAACACTTCAAATACTGAATTAGGTGTTGTATCATATTGGGACTTTACAAAATAATTTAGGTATCAACTTAGTTATCTCTCCAATATAAATAAGTTAGATATATATTAAAAGGGCTGATCTAGACTGAATTTATAAAGTAAGCTCAGTCTATTAGCTCTTTTATTTTTATAAAAAGAAAGGAAATTGAATAATGAAAATTAAATTTAATAATGGGTATACAGTTGAAATCAAAGATTGTGAAGGATTGTCATACCACGAAGTTAGAAGAAGAGCTTATAATGCTATGAAAGCATTAGTCAGAGATAGTAAAAAAGTTAAAGATATGCCTTTATTAGGTGATCCAAGAGAAAATGTTGTTACTAATGCTATGACTTCTTTGACTAATATTAAAAAAGCTATTAAAAAAGGTGAAGATGAAGAAGTTAAAGACTTTTTTCTATTAGCATTAAAAGATATTAAAGCTGATGTCGATAAACATATTGAAGAATATAAAGAAACTCAAACAAAAAAATCATTAACTGCTTTACTTAAAACTTATAATGAAATTAATGATTTAATCCAAGTTCATGGTACACCAAATCAAAAAGGAAGTTATAAGAAATATTTAAATACTTTAACAAGTGCTTGGGCTGAAAAATTACAAGATAGTAAAAAAGTTAAAGATATGCCTTTACTCGCTGATCCTGCACCTAGTGTCGCTACTAATACTGCAACAAATTTAACTACTATAAAAAAACTTATTGAGCAACAAGATAAAGATGCTCTTGCTGCTGCATTTAGAATGTATTTAAGAGATATGGAATATGATGTTAATAAAAATATTGAAAGATATAAAGAAACTCAAGAACCTTTTGCTTTAAAAAAATTAATTAAAGAATATAGTAGTGTATTAGAATTAGCTAAAAAATGGGCTACTGATGATATTGCTAATAGAATGGAAACAGCTATTAATACATTAAAAGAAGCTTGGAACATTGGACTTACAGATAGTAAAAAAACAAAAGATACATGGGGCGGCGTTGAAGAAATGGCAAGTGCAATTACTAGAGATGGTAAACAAGTTATGGCTAGTGCTTGGACGACATCAACAAGAGCTTACAATACACAACATGTTAAGTTTTTATTTGGTAATCAAAGAGGCGAAGGTGCTAATAAATATCAAAATAGAACTTGGGAAAGATGGTCTTTTGCAACAGCTTTAAGAAATGCTATGATTGATGCAGGTATTGATAGAGCATTTGCTGAAGAAATAGAAGAAAAAGCAAGTAGTTTTGAAGATGCTATTAAATATTTTGCCGAACATTATCAAGCAGGTGTACAAGATAGTAGAAAAAAACCATTTAAGATTGTTAAAACTAAAGATTCAAAAGAATTACCTTTTAGTTCACAATTAAGATTAACAGTTAAAGATGCTTTCCAAAAGTATAACGATTTAAATAATGGTATTGACAACTCATTAGAAACAACATCTCTTACAAGACTTGAAAGAGTTGTTGATAGTTATAGTGCAATGGCTGAAAAAGCTAGAAAAAAAGGTTATACTGAAGAAGCTGAAGAATTAGAATTATACGCAAAAACACTTAAAAAAGGTTGGTTTTTATAAAATATAAAAATTATTGAAGGAGGTGATTCTATGAATGATTTACAAAATCATGTTGTTGATCCAACTTGGTTCGACGATGCAATTGAGTTGTTTGCTTTCGATTATGATTGGTATGTACAAACAGGATTTAAATGTGATGAATTAGGTCGTAGAATCACTAAATTTGATAAATTGACAATAAGAGGTTCATTACAACCAGGAAAAACAACACATCAATTTAGTAAAGATGGAAATACCGATAGTATGACTTATGATTTCTTTTGTAAGAACATTTATCGTATTACAAATGGCGATTTTATCATTTATAAAAATCGTTGCTTGTTAGTTGATGATTGGAATGATTATGATGAGTATGGTGTTAGAAGTTGTCGATTAAGACTTGTAAATCTTAATAATTATAAAGACTTAAAAGAATATATTGAGTATTTAAATGGAGATAAAATCAGATGATTAAAGCTATTAGATATGAAGATATTATTAAGAATTTGAGAAAAATATTAAGTAAACAAGCTGAAGTCGATATTGATAGAATATTAAATGCGTTTAGTATTCGTGGACCAGAACTTACTAAAATATTAAATGGCGAAGAAGAAATGTCTTACGATGCCACTGATTGCTTTATAATCTTTGAATTAAACGAAGATGTAAATGAAAGCAATGTGGCTATCGTTAATAACGACAATACGATTGATTACAATGCGAATTATACTTTCTTAATGAAAATATATGGCAATAGCTCATATTACATCTCACAAAAGATTTGTACAAGATTTAAAACCGAACAAGTAGTTAATCAATTACATGATTTAGGTATTTATTTAAAAGGTATAAGTAATCCAAGTTCAGTAAATGAGTTTATTAATGATACTATGTGGTTGAGAAAAGATATTACATTTAATTTACAAGTAAGACATAACATAATCAATTTAAATGATGATGAAGAAACCTTTAATACTAATTGTAGTGAAAGTGGCTTAAAAACTAATCTTATTGTTAAATCATTTTAAAGAAAGGAAAAGATAAAATGAAAAAAATAAAAACTAATTATAAGGAGGTATTAATATGAGTGTAAGTTTAAAAAACTTTGTTGACATAAATATTAATTATCATGAAACTACTACCTTAAGTGGATCAAGAGAAACAATTGTTTTATTAGGAAATTCAGGTGTTAAATTTAACGGAGAAAATACTGCTGAAATAACATCTTCAACAACTATTCCTGATAATACAGATGATACATTAAAAAAATATATAAAATATTTCATTGACAATGGTGGCAAAGAAATTCATTATATAAATGTTGAAAAAGGTAAAGAAAAAGATACATTAAAAACTTTACCTATGGAAGAAATAGTAGTTGTATTATTTAATATGACTTTAACCGATGCAAAAACATTAGTTGAAAATATAAATAGTGATTTATTCTTTACTGGTATTTATGAAAAAATGTTTATTACTTATTCTAATACTGCTAGTGATTTAGATGAATCATTAAACATTGAAAACTTAATTGTTAAATACCTTGGTGCAAATGGTTTACCAGGTTATGAAATGACCATTGCAGCATATTTAAGTAAAATTAATGTTTATTATGGAACAATTAATGATTATAATTTTACTATTGAAAAAGATAGCGAAAATTATTTAATTGATGATGATAGCATTGTTAAAAACATATTAGCAAACAATTTTAATGCTGATATTATATTAACAGGTGATAGTGTCAATATTGGTGGTAATACAACATCAGGAAAAGATTTAGTAAATCATTTCTACAAAATAATGTTAACTCAAACATTAACTCAAAGATTATGTAATGTATTAAAATCAAAATTAAGATATAACCAAACAGGATTAAATATTATCTCAAATACAATAGTTGATGAATTAAATCGTTATAGAACAAATGGTTATTTATCTACAAATAAAGTATGGGAAGAAGAAGATTGGGTAGTTGAGCAAACAACTATCATTAAAAAAGATACATTATTATCTTTGGGCTATAAATTCGTTATCATGCCTTTTTCATCATTAACCAATGAAGAAAAGAAAAAACATCAATTACCTAGAATTTATTTATTAATAGCTGATAGCTATGCTATTAGATTAATTAATATAGTTGGTGAAGTTTATTAAAGGAGGTAAGAACAATGACAAATAGATATAGTTTAGCTGATTATCAATTAATTCTTACTATTCCTGATGAAATTCCAACAAGTGTTATTTCTACTAGAAGTATTGCAATAGGTGGACCAGGTGAAAATGGTGAAGGTAGTTTTGTTGGAACAATCACAGTTTCAAGAAATACCGATGCTTGGAAAACAACAGGTGATGCTACTGGTTCTTGGGTTCATGAATTAAGTCTTGATAAAACTGGTATTTGTTCTGTTAACATTAATCAAATCTCAGATTTAGTAATTAGACTTACTCAATTATGTTCAATCTTTGAATCAATACAAGGAAATTATCCAGGTTTAACAATTACAATTAATAGTAATTCAAGTGAAGATGGTATGCCAATATGTATTTGTGAAGATTGTTATATAACTAAAATTCCAGATCAACAATTCCAAGCAGCATCTCAAACTCAAGAATGGCGCTTTACTTGTGGTAGAGTAATTATGTATCCATCAATTTAAAATTTAAATTGTTAATTTAAAAAAGAAAAAAGATATAAGTTTTTATATCTTTTTTTCTATTTATGATATTATAAAAAAAAGATATGTTATAATGAGTTAAAGGAGGATATTATTTAATATGCAATACAAAATAAAAAAGCTCAAAGATTATATAGATAACCCAGTTCCTGAAGAACCTAAATATGAAGATGAATATGATTTAGCTAGAGATTATATTGATAAAGGCAAAATATGGGCTGAAGAAAATTATAGTTCTTTAGATGATTTAATGACTAGTGATGAAGCGATTGATTTCTTAGTTGATAATAAAAAAATTAATTTTGATAAACTTTCAAATTTTTATTATACTGATGAAAATGAAGTTTTTACTAGGGAAGAATTATCTGATTATTTAGATTCATTTGGTTTGAAAAAATTAGATATTGAACATATCGTTGATTTGATTATTAGTCATAATACAAATGATTGTATTCATGATGCTAAAAGAGGTAGAAAACCTAAAAAGAAACCAAGCATTGATTTTGAGTATTTATTAACTGAAGAAAGAAAAGCTGTTCAAGATTATAAAAATGCAATCGCTATGACTGATGATAAAAATGCTATTTATGTATTAAGTCATATTTTAAAAGAAGAAGCACATCATATTGAATTGCTTGAGAATTTAAGAAAAGGTAAAGTTGTTTTTAGTGATTCAAAAGTAAAAGATTCATTAAGTGATGAACAATGGGATGAACTTGAACAAGCTATCATGGACATGAATACTCCTATGTATAGCGAAGTTTTACCAGAGCAAAATTTACTTGCAGGATTTGATGATATGCAATCTGCTTATAAAACAAATGATTTTATCATTATGAATTTTGATTATCAAACCGAAGTTATACATTCACCAACTTATGGTTGGTCAATTAAAATAAAGGAGTAATTTATGGCAATTGTTGGAATTAATACTGATAAAGAAAATCCACCATTTACAATAGCTGATTTTTTATTTTGGAGAAGAGAATATAAAAAATACATGGAGACTGATGAAGGTAAAGTAGCTTTTGACAATTTATATCCAATCGCTAATAATAAAATATTTTATTCAATATTTGGTAGTGATTGGAAATATGCTATGAGTTTATGTATTGCGCATTATTTATATATCATTGGTCAAAGCGAACAAAATCCAGGTGGATCTACATTAGGTAGTATTGCTGGTGGTGTTACTAAGGGGTTATTAACTAATGCAACAGTTGGTGGGTTTAGTAAATCGTTTGATTTAGATAAAAGTTTAGTTAATGGTTCTGAATATGTATGGTGGAACAAAAGTGCTTATGGTGCAGAATTAATTGCATTGTTAACAAGTAAAGGTGTTCCAAGTATAATGGTTATAACATCTGGACCTATACCAGGGTCAAATTAAAAAAAATAAATTAAAAGGAGAAAGAAAATGAAAAACAAAGTTTATTTTGAAGATGCAGAATTAAAAGTAGTTGATATTAAGAAAGGTTATGCAATTGTCTTAGAATCAAGATGGCATACTTATGGTTATAATGCTATTGTTGAAAGACATGAAATGACTTTATCAAATGCTAAAAAAGTTAAAAATGATTTAGAAAAAGAAGATAATTTAGAGTATTTAATTATTGATTGTAATGATGAAAAATATAAACCTATTGATAGTCCTATTTATGATGGTTCATCAAGATTTGAAAAATTAAAAAAACATGTTGAAACAGTTGAACCTGATGATTATGTTGAAAGGCGTATTGATTTTGCACATAATAGAGGTGATATTACTGATGAAGAATATGAACAATTATTAAATATTTTATGGGATAGATATGCCGATTTAATTATGTCTTTTAGTGATTCAGATGAAGATAATGATTTTGAAGAAAATTTTAAATCTTCTATTTCTTATGAAGATTTAAAAGAAAAACTTTTTAAACTAACATTTGATGATGTTATTTATCATTTAAATTCTTTATATATGACTGTTGAGCAAAATGGTATTGGTAATTATTTTTCTTTTGAAGAAACTCTTAAGTTATTTGATGAAATAGTTAACGAAGGATTAAAAGAAATTAAAGATTTAATTAATCAAACTAGACAAATAATTTTATCTGATAAAAATGAATATGAAAAAAGATTAAGGGCAGATATTAAAAGAAGAGATAAAAATAGGAGATAATTTATGATGAAATTAAATAATTTAAAAACTGCATTAAATAGCTTAAATAAACCTATCAAATATAAAAATGAAGATTTAGGAAAATCATTTAATTTTAGTTGCAAAGTCAAAGATAGCAAACTTTATATTACTGATAGAAACAAACAATATTCTTATGATTATTTAGATAAGAAAAAAGAATTGTTTGATTCTAAAAAATTAAATAATTTTAAAATTGAAGATGAAGTAATGGGTAAAATTAAAGCAGCATTAAAAAAAGACAATATTAAATGTGATAACATTGCTTGGGAAGATGACAATACTTTAGTTATTAATTTAAATGATGCTCCTCGTTCAAATCATTATATAACATTAGTAAAAAGAAAAAATGATTATGATGAATATATTATCAAAGAATATGTTAATGGTAAATTAATTGAAGATTTAAGTTATTATACTGATGATTGGGAAGATGCAGTTAATACATTAAATTTCATAGCAAGACAAAAAAATAAAAATGTAGAAAAATCTTCTAATGGTTATTTCATATTATTAGATAGTAAGAAAGTTAAAGATGTATCTACGACAAGAATTGAAAAAATTAAAATTAAAAATAAAGATACTTTTACTAACATGTTAAATAAACATAATGCAAAAGTTGTAAAAGAAAATGAACAATATTATTTTATATCAGGTGATGATAATACTATTGATATAATTAAAACTATCTTTAGTATAATTTAAATTGGAGATTAAAACATATGGAAAAACTACAAGATAAAGTAACAACAAAAGATTATATGGATAAGTTTTTTACCACAGTAGTTGAAGGCTGGTGGGGAAACTATGATACTATTGCTATTTGTAGTCCTAGTTTATTTTGTGGTGAAACAACTTTTTTATTAAAAAGGGAGGTTAAAGATTTATAATGGCTTACAAAAGATATATATGGGTTGATGAAGAAAGTCAACTTGATGCTTACCATTTAAATAATATTGAAGATGGAATTGAAGGTATTATTGATGGTGATTTAACCGTTGATAAAGCAAATAAAGATGGTGATGGTAATATTATTACTGGATCTTATGGTTCAAATATTAAGTTTAATTATAATCCAGCTAATGGTGTTATTACTTTAGAATTATTAGCAAAAGATGGTACTATCTTACAAACATCTTCAATAGATTTACCAACCGAATATTTAATTAAAGAAATTTATTTAGATGATACTAACAAAAACTTAGTATTTGTTTTATCGAATGATACTGAGATAAAATGTGATATAAGTGCTATTTATAATAAAATTGATACAAAAGTAAGTAAACTTAAACCATTAAATAAATGGGGAGTATACACTCAAACTGATAATGATGTAACTTTAATTCCTATTGATATTGGCAATACTGGTGGTGCATTAGTTCAAAGAAACAATGAAGGTAGAATCAAAATCTCAAAAGGTGTAGAAAATGATGATGCTGTTAATGTCGAACAATTAAATGGCAAGGTTGATAAAATTGCTTATACTGGTGGAAATTGGAAAGCATATACAATCGGAAATGCTGATGGTTTTTTACCTTTATCAAGTGAAGCTTTAGCTAATGCTATCGTTACTTATGATGGTCAAGGTAAAATCATTACAAACGATCCAGTTAATAATAAAGATGCTTTAAATCTTGGTTTTGGTGATAATAGATATTTAAAACAAAATTTGAATGATTTTATATTGAAATATGATAATACGACTCAAATCCATTTAGGCTTTGAAGCTGGCAATCCAACGATTGCTTTAATTAGAAATAATAATTATGCAAACTTTTATGTAAACCAAATATTAAGACAAGCAGGTAATAATTTTTATCAACATATTTTTCCTGCAAAGAGTGGGACATTCGCTTTAACAAGTGATTTAGCTAATTATACTCCAATTAGTGAAACAAACGATATTAAAGCATTAATTCCAGCACAAGCGAATAAAGATAATCAATTAGCTGATAAAAACTTTGTTAACTCAAGTATTAACTCAAGTGCTGCATATTTTATTGGTTCATTTGTTACTTATGCAGATTTATTAAAATGGCAAAATGACAATCCTACAAAAGCAACAAATAATGATTATGCTTATGTTGAACAAGATGAAACTCATAACAATGAAGGCTGGAGATATATCTATGTTAAGACTGATGAAGAAACAGTTGGCACATGGAAACCACAATTTAAAGTCAATGATACTCCATTTACCGCTGCACAATTAGCAGCTATTAATAGTAATATTACAAGTGATAAAGTCACAACTTTTGATAATCATGTTGCCAATAAAGAGAATCCACATGGTGTTACAAAAGAACAAGTTGGTTTAGGCAATGTTGATAACACAAGTGATTTAGATAAACCAATCTCAAATGCTACAAGTACTGCTTTAGAGAATTTAACTAAAGTAATGCCTACAGATATTAATGTAGATAGTGATGGTAATTTGATATTAGAACATGATGGTACTGAAATAACCGGGCAAAAGAAACAAGTTGTTTTACCACCTTTTTCTAAAGAAGGTAGTTCTACTTTTACTCTTGATGATATATTAAAATTAAATATGCTGAAAATTAGCAATTTCATTAATTTTAATGATAATGTAATATTAATGTTGCAATATTCTACTTTTAAAATTAGAATACCTCACACTTCAGGTAACATTACTTATACTGATTATGATTTTAAGTTAAGAGATGATAATGGTGGCACAGTTGCATTGACAGATGATATAGATTCAGCAATTGAGAATAATTTACCTTATGGTACAAATGCTGATATAGATGCTATATTTTAGAAAGGAGAGATAAACATGGCTTATACATTAACTTTTTCAAATTGCTATCTATTTGTTAATAAATCTTTAGTCGATAGTCCATATACATTAAAAGATGGTGATGTGATTACTATTGAATCTGGAGCAGGAACTAAAATTAATAATAATACTTATTCTAATAATGTGACATTAAATTTAGCTAATCAAAATATAGTAGTCGTTGGTCAATCAAGTGGAAGTGGAAGTGGAAGTGATACAATCAATATTACGATTAACTTTTCAGAATCATTAAAAATTGTCTCAACACAAATGTTGTCTTATTTTAAAGATAAATTATTTCAACAAAAAGTTTGGACATTTCCTAATTATATTACTTTTCAATTTGGTCATTATACTGAACTTGCTGATGTGACTTTAAATTTTCCACACCCAATACAAAGTGGTCATAATGACTTTACTGTCGCAGTTAACGAAGATACTCTTCGACTTAATCCACGCAAAATACAAACTCTTTATGCATATAATGATACAATGCTGCGATTTAGTTATTTTGATAAAGATTTATCAGAATATTATGGTGATTTTCGTGGAATATCATTAATGGGTGAATCAATCGCTTCGACATACTATATGGGAAAAATTAATTTTGAAAATGAGGATTATCTTTCACAAATATATAATTATGATCCTGATATTCTTGATTATACTTTCAAATTCGTTCAAAAAGATAAAAGAAACAATACTTCTTACATTATTAAATTTCCTGCTAAAAAAAGTGGAACAGTATTACTTGAAAAAGAAGGTGTAACTTATTTTACAAGTGAAAATTTAGCATCTAATGATTTGATTGATTTAATGTTTAATTAAAAGGAGAGATAGATTATGGCATTTAAACTTAATTTTAGTGGCTTTACAAATAATGAATTATATTACACACCAGATCCAGACTCAAGTCAAGATTGGGTATTGGCAGTTAACGGTCAAGATTTAGGTGAAAATTGTTTAATCTCACCTATTTCAGGAGTTCAATCTTTTGGAAATCGTAAAGTGATAATCAACAATGTTGAGTATACTCTTACTTCAGATTCATTCGATATCACATTAAAAGATTGTAATGTGAATATAGTTTTAGGTGATTTAGATACTTCTTCTGAAGCAAGTTCACCTAGTCAATCTTATTTTCAAGTTTATTTTTCTTACACTGATACATCTAAACTTATTATTGGATTTGATGGTTTAAAACATTTCAAAGAAAAACAAGATACTTTTAATGAAGGAAAGTTTGAGCAAAAAACCATTTTAAGCAATGTTTTACCAACCGACAATATTTTATTAGACTTACACAATTATCAATTAGAATCACCTATTACAAGTGATTTTAGCTTTATAATGCCAACTGATGCAAGTGATGAATACTTAAGTGAAATATCATTTACAACAGGATCGACATTAGTAGCATTTACAACAACAAGTACAATAACATTTACTGGAGAAGATTGTTCTAATACTCATACTTTTGTTCCTGACACAAACAAGCATTATTCAATAATCTTTTGGAAGGACAAAGGCGGATTCCAAGCAGTAGTAAGGGGTTATTAGGATGAATAAAAAGTTAAAGAGAAAACAAGCACTGATAATGAGTGAGCCATATAGAACGCCATTTAATAGCGAAGTAGCAAAAGTAAATGGTGATGTAATAGAAGATAGCGTAGGTGAAATAAAATATGCTACTTCTTTTAATGGTGCAACAAAAATTGAGGATGCAAATGCTAACAAAATAAGGATTGAAGATGGAACATACTATATTGGCAAGAGCGTTAATTTATTGAATATTCCTGATAAAGAAGAAACAACGACTAATGGAATTACATACTCAATCAAAGATGGTATTATAACAATTAATGGTACAACTGATGGTACTTATTCAATTATTCATTATCAAAATATACAAAATTTATTAGAAGATGGTGCTACTTATTCATTTAATGATATATCAAATAACGATTATTTTTATATGCAAATTGATTTAATTAAAATAGATGGGACAGCTCAATTTTTAACTAAAAAGGATAGCTTTACTTGGAATACAAGTGTTTATTCAAAATGTGATTTAAAAATTCAAAGTAATAATGTAGCAACAACTTTTGATAACTTAGAAATCAAACCAATATTAGTAAGTGGTAGTACGATACCAACCAAATATTATAGTGGTTCATACGGCATAAAGGTAGATATTGCTGATGGGGTAGTAACTTGTAATGGTAATACAACTGAACTAACATTTTATAGTCTTGTTGATGGATTATCAGGGCGATATTATTCAATGAGTTGTTTTAATAATGCTAGCAGTGATGACTTACAAATATTATATGGTGTTAATGGTGTGGCTTGGAATGCTATACCTTTAGGAACTGCTAACGCAAGTAGAAGTATTGATTTTTTAGAAAATCAAACAAACATTTCATTTACTATTAGAGTAAATCCAAATACAGAATTAGATAATGCAATAATTAAACCAATGTTAGTTTTAGGTAGCACTGCACCGACTAGTTTTGAACCTAACTTTAAGAATTTGCTTGAAATAGGAGATTTAAGTGAAAGGACAAAAGATGGTTTAACATATTATTATAAAAATGGCATGATAGTTGTAAATGGAACATCTAATGGTGGCTATACACATATTTATGATAATTCATTAGGTGCTGAAAATTTTGAAGATGGTGCTACTTATTCATTTAATGATATATCTAACGATAACAATTTATATTTACAATTTTCTTTAGCAAAAAAAGATGGCACAACTCAATATTTAACTAAGAAAAATAGCTTTGTTTGGGATTCAAATATTTATTCGATTTGTTATATCGCAGTACAAACAGCACCAACTATAACTACATTTAATAATATTGTTATTAAACCAACATTTGTCAAATCCTCGGTAATACCAAGCCAATTTATACCATTTGCAAATCCATACTTTGTAAGTTTAGGGCAAAATGGAATTGTGCAATACAACGGACTTGAGCCACGAGAGATAGATTTAAAAGGTAATGTAATAAGCAAGATAAATAATCAAGCAAGCGACAAGTTAAGCAATTATGCGCTAACTAAGAACACTAAGGTTGTTGACTTGGGTAGTTTTAATTGGAGTGATAGCAATACTCAAACTAGTGGAATAATTAGATGGGCAAGTAATCAATTAGCAAGCGATATTTTACATCCTAATGCAACAAATATTGCACCAAATTTATTATGTACTAGATATGATACAATTACAGCCGACCAAACATTTACTAAAATAAAAGGTATTACTTTAGACCAATTTGGCAATTTAATCATTTACGACCCAGCCTATAACACTTCAGACAAATTAGAAGAATTCAAAAAGGCTATTAGAGGCACTTTATTGATGTATCAAACTAAAAATCCAACAACGATTAATACGACTTCATTTAAGACTTTTAAAGAAGATACAAACGCTACTATAAGTGATGATAATTTTACTTCATCACCAAATGCTATTACCGAAACTTTTAAACCTACTAGAAGTTATGATTTTAAGGTTAACGGATTTTCTAATTTGATTAAGTCTAGTAATTTGTTTTTCTTACCTAATATTGCAAGCACTACATTATTAGGCTTAACTTATAATGCAAGTAATCAAAAAATGACTGTTAGTGGAACATCTACTCAACAATATATTGTATTTTATAGTAAAGATATGACTGATAAAATGGTTGTTGGTAAAACTTATGTTTTACAATGTAGTAGCAATAGTTTATCTTTAATATTACAAGCATCCATTAAAAAGACTGATGGAACTTATGAATATTTTGTAAGCTATGACAATCCTAAATTTACATGGGCTAGTGATTATGAAAGTGTACAGATTTCAGTTCAAGATTCCTCACCTTCAGGCACCACCGTAAATTTATCGAATGTAACATTTGGCTTATACGAAACGGACAATGTATCAATTCCATACGAACCATATTTTGACCCTTACATTGAGAGCTTTGCCGATAAGAAAAATTTGCTTGAATTACATGATACTAAAGGCACAATTGCAGGGGTAACTTATAGCATAAAAAATGGTGTCGTTGCTTTAAATGGCACACCGACAGGCATAACTAGTGAAACATGGTTGTGGTTTGATTTTGTCAAGACTTTAAACGGATCATATTCTTTTAACTCATTTATACCTGAAGAAGTTAGTTTTGTAAATGGTATGAGAATTATTTTATATGATAAAAAAAGTGAGATTAATTTTATATCATTAGCAGATGGGGAAAAAAGTGCAACTAAAACAATTAGTAATTATGAATGTAAAAAAATTGGTTTTTCAATTTACCCTAAACAAGTATTCAAAAATTTGGTTTTCAAACTTATGTTTGTTGAAGGAAATAAAATACCTACAACATTCTTACCATATCAAGATAAATACTCGGCTTTCTTGAATGTTAAAGGGAAGAATTTGTTTGATAATGTAAATACTCCTATAATTTTTGTAACATTTAGTGGCTCAAATCAAATTGTGTATAGATATGCAGGTAATGTTTCGAAAGTAATTTATTTAAAAAAAGGAAAATACACTTTTAAAAGTGATAAAAATATGATTATAGGAAAAGTTATAAATTGGACTGGTGATTTAGGCTCAAAGGTTGGTGAAGTTGTTAAGGGTTTTAGTGCTACAATAGAACTTGAAAAAGATATGTATGTGTTAATAACTAATAATTATCGATATGAATATAACCTATTATTTGAGACATTAATTGTAGTTGAAGGTGATCAAATACCAGAATACGAACCATACTACTCTTTCACTAAAGAAGTATTAATTAAACAACCTTTACGAAAGTTTGACTATCTTACCTATGAAGGGGTTTATCGACAAACTAATGAGATTGTACTGGATGGAACGAATAATTTGTTTATGAGTGATAATGGTACAATTCAAGTGCTTAATATTCCAAATGTTGATTCATTAAATACCGATTATGCTATTAACTATGCAAGTCAACTTATGGTCACTACAAGTGATTTACCACTAGTTCCATGCCGTGATATACAAGTCGATGCAAAAAAAGGAATAGGAACAAACAATGGTGTTATCTATATCAAACTAGATGACTCCACCGACAACTCACTTAATAATTGGACAGTTGAAAAAGTCAACAACTATTTCAAGCAAAATCCAATTACTATTACTTACAAAACAGTTGACCAAACTTTTGAAGCAACATCTTTAACTAGATTACTTCTCAAAAATGGCTACAATAAAATTACACCTTACGATTCTATTAATAATAATGCAATCGTTGAGTATTTAGAGTATTATAAAAGCAAAGGAGATTAATTTATGAATCCTTGTATAGGAATAGTTAGTTATTTGCCTGATAATGAGTTTAGAGAAAAACGATTTAATAATTGTAAAAAGTTGCTATCTCAACTCAATTCTATATTTAACATACAAATTATCATTATTGAACAAAACTATCGTGATTTGACTTTAAATGAGACAAATTTAATAGAATATAAATTCGATAAAAAATTAGGTATTGCAAAAGCTAGAAGAATACTTAGACAAAAATTTTTAGAAAGTGATTTTGATTATATTATTTTATTTGATGATGATGGTTATGTTGAAGGTAGTTATGAAGAAGGACAAGACTTTTTAAAACAATTATATCGACATCCTAATACTTTCTTTTCTCAAAAAAATGCTTTATTTTGTGGAATGTGCATATCAAGAAAATTATTTGAAATTGTTGATATACCTAATTTAGAAGCTGAAAAGAATGAAGGTTATGAAGATAATGCTTTCTTTACTATTATTAATCGTGTATGTTGGGTAAGAGATAAAGTAATAGAAACAAACTTAAAATTTACACATTCATTTTCTTTGTCAACATGGATGAGTTATGATATTTGCAAAGATAGTAAATTAAGATGTGAAAATACTGAAAAGTATGTTCAAAATGAATTAAAGAAATTTGATAAACTACCAATGTTATTTGATTAAATATTTATATTATAATGTTAAAGAAAGGAGTTTAAATTATGGATTTACAATTTAATGTAGAAGACAAATTATTAAAAAGAACTGATACAAACAAAATTAAACCTAGAGCTGCAGATGTAGTTGCTAATTTTACCTTTGATGAAATTTGGTCTACTTATGATACTAAAAAAGTAATTGTACAAGATAGAGATGATACTTATATTAAAACTATTGATAGTACAAATACATGTGATATTGATCCTAAATTTATTGATCTATTTGGTTTTACAATTCAAATTATAGGTTATATAAATAACGAAGAAGTCAATAGAACTTATCCATTATACATGGTAGTTTCATACCCTGCAAAATCAATAAGTAGTGAAATTACACAAGCAAATGCAAAAGATTTAGGTGGTATAAGAGCAGAAACAAAAACATCAATTGACAATACTGAAGTAAAGATTGATGCAAGTACTGGGAAACTTTATGTTCATACAGCAGGTGCATATACATTACCACAAGCAAGCGAAACAAAATTAGGTGGTATAAAAGCTAGTGAAAAAGATACTGATTACACTGAAGAAGTAAAAATTGATACTGCAAGTGGTAAATTATTTACTAAAGCAATCGGAAACAATAAAACATTCGAAGAATTAGTTAAAGTTACACCAACGGATATAAATGTTGATTCAACAGGTGCGATAATACTTGAGCATGATGGTGTAGAAATATCTAATCAAAAGAAAGCATTAAAATTTAAAACACTATTTGGAGATATGACTTTATATGGTGATGGCAATATAGATTTATATCGACATTTTATTACTTTAAATGATGAAATTTATTTAGAGTACATTAGTTCAAGTAATTTAGTTGCTGATAGTTTACAAGATTTAACAACATTAACAAAAGCAAAAAACGGCACTAAAATAAGAATTAGTGAAAATAATTATATAGAATATACCACTGTTTGGAAATTCAAAGATGGAACTTTAATAACTAAAGTTGATGACACACCAACAGCTATTTAAAAGGAGATAAAAAAATATGAAATTAAAAAATTATTATGTAAGAAATGGTAGATATCAACCATATAAAAATTTAAAAGCAAAAGAATGTGCTAATATTAAAATATATAATGGTTTAAACAGTGTATTTTTTGATGATACTAAAAATACATATCAATTAAAAGAAGAAGATTTAAATAATTTAAGATCCTTTATAAACACATGTACTTTTGGCTTAAACTCCACAGATATTGTAATTATAAAAATATTTAATGAAAATTATTTTGTAAATTTTCCTATGTGGTCTTCCAATTTAAAAGATATTATTTCATTAGTTTTATCAGGTGGAAGCTTTATGAATTTAAAGGCTTTTTTTCCGGGTATAACAACATTTGATGTTAATAGATTAAAATATTCTCCAATTTTTATTACAATAGATAATACTGGTTTAATAACAAGATGGTCTTTTGATGATTTTTATAAAAGTTATCAAAGTGAATAATAACTATTTACAATTCAAAAAAAATATAGTATAATTTATATAGTAAGTTTGAAAAAGTAGTATGCTTTAAAATGAATGTTGTAATCGCAAGTTCAATATTCTAAAAAAGACTTATGGAATTTCGAACTTATAGTAGCTACGGAGAAGATATCGGTTGCAAACGATATCTTTTTTTATTAATTAAAAGAGGCTCTTATGAACCTCTTTTTAACTTATACCATAATATGCTAATGCTACTCTTAAACAAGCACATAGACCATCTTTATCGCTTCTATACTTGATGTCGTTAGTGTCTTTTGTTTTTGCAAATTTAAACTTTTCAATATCATTAATTGTTTGTTTGCAATGATTATCTATTAATAATGATTCGTTATAAAATGCCATGTCTAATGATTGTACACTTTTTTCAAAATCTTCTATCTCATATCGTTCAATAGTCAAATTGCAATGATATAGTCCATTCATTGCAGGTGTACTAGAACAATCAATAATGACTGTTTCATTAGGTATTTTTTCTTTTATCATACTAATGCCTTCAGATAAACTAGCTTTAAATACATCTTCTTGTAAAACAACAATTGATGTTTTTTCACCATAATGTATTCCTATTTTTACAATTTTCCAAATATCTCCTTCTTTATTAAAGAAAATAGTTGAAAAATCAATAGATGGAATATCTTTAATAATATTATTAGCCGAGAAAGATTTTCCATAAACCATGTATTTTTTATCCATAAAGACAAAAGCTATTAATTGAGAAAATGAATCATCTAAATCATCATGATCAACAAATGGAAATGAAATTAATCGTTTTCTCAAGTTTTCCATATTAGTTGATAATCTCCAAGTATCAGTAAATCTATCATAAATAGTTCGTACAAATCTAACATTCCGTATATAGTTAGTAGCTGATTCTAATCTTTGAGTTTTACTATTAGTTCCTGGGGAATAAACTTGTATACCAGGTACAATATCTTGTAATTGTTGAATAATAGGTGCTCCGTTAGCTTTATCTTCAATTACTTGTAATGAACCAGGATAAAGATTATCGATTGATTGTACATAATCTAAAGATGCTGTGTAAGACATTTTCTTTTCTAAAGCATCAACAATATATAAAACAGCACCATATTTATAAGCTAATATTGAACCAAGATTATCAGATTTCTCTTTATCTTTAACAGGAAAGTCATGACTTGCATAAATTGTATCAACTGCATAAGTATCAATTAAACCAGTTGAGATGTCAAACCCATCTGCTTCTGACCCATCAACTTCAATAATCATGTTTTCTTTAACGATTGTTCTATCACTTGCAATAGGTTTTTGTAAATATTGAGTTTGAAATATTGTTTCACCAACTTGGTTTCTTAAAGATTTATAATCTCCAAATCTTTCTTTCCATAGAGAATCACCTTTAGAAAACTTATGAATTTTACCACTAATAGGAAACACGATATAAGTATCTTTTTCAAAAATCGCCGGTAATGTAATAAAAATATATTCATCTCTTAATTTAGGTTTATCTAAAATATGACCAGTAATATCATTAGGAGCTAATCTTTGTTGAATATTAAATATAACACCAGTATCAACATTGTTAATTCTTGAAGGCATAGTGTTTTCAAAATAAGCCCATGCATTATCCATTTCTTCTTTATCTTTTCTAGCTACTTCTGCATTTGTTAAATCATCATTAACAATAATATCAGCACCATAACCAGTAAAAGCATTTCTATTGATTGAGTATAACTCACCACCACGAGAATCAGTTAATTGTGAGTTTGTATTAGCAATTAACTCAATCTCAGGAAAAAAGAATTTAAATTCAGATGAGTTAATAATGTTTTTTCTACCAGTATTCATTTTCTTAGCTAAATCATCTCTATGTGAAATAGAAGCAACTTTTAAAGGTAGATTGATCCATACCCATACACCAAGCATAATATTGAATATAATTGATTTTGAATGTCTTGGTGGAATGTTTAAATTAAGATTTCTTTTGTTTTCTTTTCTAATATCAATAACAATTATATTATCGGATTTTGGTAATTCTATTGTTTTAACTGGTTTATAACCAAACCAACCTCGACACATGTATTGTGCAACTTCACAATAATATTCAATTAAAATACCATCAATAAAAGGAGCAGGATCAGCACAATGCCAAAAAGCTTTTACAAATTCGTAAAAGCTTTTTTTATATAAAACTCTGTATAATTGTCTTTGAATCTCATTCATAATTAGCTAATTTTATTATTAGATGTTTCATCACCAATACCTAAAGCAATGAATGTATTAGTAACAATATAATCAACAAATTTTGATGGTTCATCTTGTTTATTATAGATTTCAAGTAAAGATGTTAATACATTATATCTTTCTTTTGTCTTTTCTAAATCTTTCTTTTCTTGTTCAATAGAGTCTTTAATACCATTAATAAAATCTTTAAAATATTCTTTATTTTCAGATTTTTCTAATGTATCAACTAAGTTAGTTTGTTGTTCAATTACTTTACCATAATTAGAAATAGCTTCTTCAATATTTCCTTTTAATTCAAATAATTTATAAATTCTTGATTCTTGCATTTTTCTCTCCTTATTTTATAAATTCATTTATTTTATCGCATATTCTATTTACATAATAATTATAATCAATCTTATCTTTTAAATAGTTATATGCCTCTTTTGTAGTTATATCATCATTGTAAATCAATATATTTGCAGGTAAATCAGATATTAATTGTTTTTTATTTTTTGAACACTTATAGACTTTTCCATATTCTTCATCTGAGTTATAAGCAAAACCTCTATCTATACCATGTAATTTAATTGTTTTTGTTTCTAAATTATGAATATTAAATACTTCATAAATTGTATAATCAAAAGTTCCTTTTTTTAATGGATATTGAAACAATAATAAGTTTTCTTTATTTTGATTAACAAAGTCATGTGGTTCAATATCATTTAATAAAAAATTAATAATTCCTTGTGCTATGATTGGTGGTTCAGTACAACCAAATAAATCTTTTGAACCATACGCTTTATCGGAAACATCATAGTTTTTAACTGATTTTCCTTTAAATACAATTTCATCATTTTCATCCTTGCAAATATAATTGTTAACATCTTTTTGATAAACATCATATAAAATCTCTTTTTTTACTGAGAATTTAGTTCTTTTACTCCATTCATCAACAATATCACAAATTTTCATAAAATCTTTATCCCAGTTTTTTAACTCTAACATTAAACCATCAGTGTTTGTTTGTGCTAATGTTAAATCGATTTTAGAATCTTGTAATTTCTCTAATAAGTCAAATATAAATAATTGACCTGTAATTGACATTAACGAATATTTTTGTGGATCATAGAAATCAGTATATTGATTGTTCATTCCACCACCAACAGCTAATAATATCTTTTTATAGACAGCTCTTTTTCGTGGATTAGTTTTCTTTAATTTTAATTGTTCTTCAAACATTTGTTTATATAATGCTTTACCTTTTTCATCTATTGAGCGAGGCAATAAATCATAATAAATCATTATTGAGTTATAAAATCCTTCAACATCTATATATAGAAGTTTTGGAAAATAAGATTTTTTTTCAGCTGAGTGGCTTCCACCACCACTTATTTTAATATCACTACCACATATTTTAATTTCTAAAGAATAACCTTTTCTAAAAGATTCATTTAAATAAAAGTTTTTTAAACCTTCATTTTTAATTTTTAAAGTATTATATAATACTGGGCTTATTTTTTGATATTCAATACCTGTTATTTTTTTTGCACCTAATACTTTTGCTGCGAGTTGACCTTCAGTTAATTTTAAACTTGAGACTAAATCTAAATTAAATTCTTTTATAATATCAATTCTTAAAGAAAATTGATTGTAAAATTTCATAAAATTATAATAAGTTTGATTCAAATCATCCATATTATAATTTTCAGTTAATTTTTTTTCTTTTTCAGTTAATTCTCTATCTAAATTGAAATTAACATCAGTTGTATGAATGTTTTTACCACATATTAATTCAGTTAATTTTAAAGATAAATATTGATTTTCAGTTAAATCATAACTAATTAATTTAAAATTTTTATCTCTTTCAACATATTTTTTATCAATAATTTTTTTACTTGTTAAATATGGATTTTTATCATTAATAATTGTTTCTAAAATTAAATCATCATAATGATAGTTATTCCAACCGATAAACATGTCATTAATATGTTCGTTATAAAAATCTTTTATTTCATCTAAATCCCAAGTTTGAAAATTTGTAATCTTTTTATTGTCAATTATTTTGCAACCAAGTAATGTGTCATGTTTAAATACTTCAAAATCATATATAATAAATTTCATTTAACTTCTCCTAATATTCTATCATATATATAATTATAATATCTAAAATTTCCATAATTCCATTTATATATATGTTTATAATCTTTTTTCTTAAAATATGGTGATGATTCAAACAATTCTTTTATTAATTCTTTATCTTGAGTAACATGATCAAATATATAAGAAATGATAGCAAAGTCTGTTTCACTTTCATTACCACCACTTCCACTAGGTATTGAAAACCATTTATTTTGGAAACTAAGATTTGTAAAATATTCATATTTAATTAAATTACTAGCTTGTTCAAATGTAATATTTGCTTTATATTCTTTATTTTCAACCACTTTACGAGTGATTTTAGGTCTAACCATATATTTATTCAAAAACTCTATAATCGTGCTTGAGATAGTCTTATTTTGATTAATAGGATTATCTTTTATGGTTTGACCAGTTAATGTTACATAACGATATGAATTAGATGGCTGATAATATTCAATTTTTACTTTTTCATTTTTTATATAATAAATAGAAGAATAATCTTCTATTACATTTGCACTAAATAAAATTCTTAAACCTGTTCCACTAAAGCTAAATTCACAATAACAATCTTTAAACATTTCTAATAAATCTTTTGCTCTAACATCTGCTGATGATAAATCAAAAGGCTTTAAAAAACATTTATCGACATCAATTGCACAAATATTACTTGCTTGAATTGATATACCTATACCTGCATATTGATTTAAGTTATCACAAGATAATAATGTTTCTAAATCTACAAAATCATTTAAATTGTTTGGTCGACACATGATATTTTGATAAGTAAAAGGTTTTTTATCCTTGTCAACCAAACAATATTTTAAGTCATAAGATATAAGATTAATATTAGAAGTAATTTTATCAATTGTTTCTAATATATCTTTCATAATATTATACTGCTAAACCGATAGCTGCTGCTCTTTTCCAAGAAATTGGATTGTTGAAAGTATTTGACTTTCCATCTTTTTCACTTGTTGAAACTTGAATATAAATTCTCATTCCAATTAAGCAATCTAAAGCATCACATAATAATAATGAGTTAGTAAAGTATTCTTTACCTAATAATGGTTGTTGAGTTGCTGAATCTTCAAATTTTAACATATCTGAAACAAATCTTTGAACACTTTTTGTATCAGTTAAAACATAGTTTTTCCAAATATGTTTATTTTTTGTTCCTTTAATTTCAACAATATTAACATTTAAATTTTCATCTTTTTCTGCATTACAACCATCTTCAACAACTACAAATTCCATAGAAACCATAGGACTTCCATCTTTTTTTGTTTTTGTTAATTTTGCGGATAGTACTTCACTTAAATAATAACCATCAGGTAATGATGTACTATTACCATTAGAATCAGCATCAATTTTTTCAAGGTCAGTATCTTTTAATACTTGATCTAATACATCAAAAATTTCTTCATCTTCACCGAACATCTTGTTATTTCTCCTTATTTGTTATTTCTTTGTGCTGCTAACTTTGCTTTAATAGCAGCAATTTTTTCAGCTTGAGTTAATACTCTATTTTCACTTGGTTGAGATGTTGTAGTTGGAGTAGGTACTGGAGCTGGTGCAGGTGTAGGTTTTACTACTTCTACTTTTGGTTGAGCTTTTGGTTCTTCAACTTTTACTTCAACTTCAACTTTAGGTGTTTCTACTTTAACTTCTTCAACTTTAGGTCCTTCTACTTTAGGTGCTACCATTTTAGGTTGAACTTCTACTTTAGGTTTAGCAACAACTTTAGTAGGTGTTGGTTTAACTTCAAATTGTTTAATTGTTTCTACTTGTTGAGTAGGTAAATCTAAACCAATTACTGAAGTAAATGTGTTCCAATCTAAATCAATGTCATCAGGTGTATTAGCTTCATCTAATCCTCTTGCAATACCAAATTCATTTTCCTTAGGTATAATTGAAAGATATCTTTTCTTAATTAATTTACCATCTTCATTTTCTTCAGCTTGAGTAAATGCTCTTAAGAAATATCTTACACGACCCTCAATCATATCCCATACTTTATCAGGGATTCTTTGAGATGGAACATATTTAGTAAAATCAACTCCTCTTCTATCTTTTTGTACAATAGCAATACCATGTGCAATTAAGATAATGTTTTTATCCATACCTAACAATTTTGAGATTTCATTAAAGAAATCATTTCTTGTTGTGTCATAACCTTGACCATAACCTTGCTTAGAAATATGTTCAAGTTTATTTCTCTTACAATATTCTTGTTCACACCATTTAAATAAATCTTCTACTAAGTCTATTACAATTGTATCAGCCCAATCAGGGATTTGTTTAAACGCCGCTTTTGCTTCATCCCAACCAAAGACTTGTGTATGGTTTTTATCAGGTAAATCTAACCATTCAAAGTTTCCATCAGTTGTAATAAAGAAAGGGTTTGGAGCTTTACTAGCAAATGTTGATTTGCCAACTCCTGGTTCGGCATATAATACCATTTTTACATGTTTTTTCATAATCTTTTATTTTCTCCTTAATTTGTTTCTTTAATTTTAAAACAGCCATTTACGAGGTGTTCTTGTATGTTTTCTAATGAAACATCTTGATAACATACGATTAATTCATTAATTGCATTTTGCACTGCTACTAATGAATATTTGTTTTGAAAGTTATCAATCCAATATTTAATTGCTACTGGAGTGATTCTAATCTTTCTTTTTGATGTATTTAAATCAAATAATTCATTTACATCATGCATAACTTTTCGATTATATCCAACTTTTTGTACGATAATATAATCATCTTTTAAAGTTAATAAATAATTCTTATCGATATAATCTAGTTCTTCTTGTTCAAGTGGTTTAACATTTTTCATCTTCCTTAATTATCTCTCCTTTCATTAATTCTTCGTTCTCTTTTTGTTTAAAATATGTTGATACATAAAGATTATATAAATCATTATCTATAACATATCCACTTGTTGTAACATACGCTAACAATTCTTCTCTATTAAAGACATTAATATTTTCTTTTTCTAAAAACTCATTTGTTAATTCTAAGAAATCTTTATAATGATTTAAAATCTTTTTTGTAAAATCAATCGTTTGCATATCTAATTCATTGCAATCTCTATCATTTCTAAACTCTTCTAATGAGTTATCCCATATTAAATCTCTAATTTTATAAAGTTTATATGCTTCAGGTGTATGATAGAAAATATCATAATAATCTGACTTTCCATACATATTAATTGCATTTGAGTAATTAATAAAGTACATCTTATTGTCAACAATAGTTTGTGCTGTATCGGCTTCTAATCTTAAGTTTTCGATATATTTGTTAAGCAAGTTCATATCAATATCTCTTGACCTAAACATGTGAGAACTAATATAATTTGCTTCGTTTAATTCATATTCAAATTTTAATCTATTTAAGAAATCAATTTCATTTTCGTTATTTTTTTGTCTAATTGCTGCTTTTCTTAAATTGATAATTCCAACTCCAACAATAGGTTCTTCAGGAAATTTTTTAAATAATAAATATTCATATCTATAAATTTGGTCTAAATACTTATCCCATTCTGGAACGGTAGAAGATGTTTTATAATCGATAATAATAAACCCTTTATTAGTTAATAATAATAAGTCTATTATTCCAACAAAATTATATCCTCCCTCATATCTTTTAGATGGTAAAACTTCTTCTAAAGCAAGTTCATGTATTTCATCTAAAATCTCTAATTTTTCACCTGTCTCTGGATCAGTTAATATTTCATTAAAAAGACTATCTTTTTGTTTTAAATATCCATGAACCATAGCTTCGGCTAATAACTGCTCTTTGGTATAATTATCTTTAGTTCTAAAGTCTTTATTCCAATATTCAGTTAAATCTTCAGTGTTATGCTCAATACCCCAGTGAACGGCACTACCTAATGCAAAAGATGATTTTGGTTGCTTTAAGCTAATGCCTTGTTCATAATTTAAATAATAGGACATTGGACATGTCATAATAGTATTTAATTTACTATGACTTAAATTAATCATCTTTGTTATCTCTCCTTTGTGATTTTATATTATCACTATTTTATCTAAATGTAAATAGTTTTTTAATAATTATTTATAAATTTCTTTTGGAAAATTATAAAGTGTAATTTTACCATCTTTAAAATCCAAATATTTATCTTGTTTAACAATATCTTCAATAAGTTTTGATTTATTAAAATTATTATTAGAATCATAATATCTTAGATTAAAATGTGGATTTTTTGGTTCAGTTAATAATTGTGAGATTTCATATTTTGAAACATCACCTTTTTTCTTAATAGTATCTTTTATTAATTTTGTATATTGTGCAAACTCTTTTTTATAAGGTAAAGTATCTTTTGCTAAATGACAACCAGTTACAACATCAAAATTTTCTTTATATTTTATAGAAATATTTGAAGGCATTTGCTTACCAAAATATTTTTTATTAAGATAATCTATTGAATCAAAAGTGAATTTTGGTGCTTTATTTGGTTTAGAGTAATATTCATCAGCTGGAACGGATAATCTAACACTTTTAAATTCCATTACTTTATTTCCGTTTCTATCAAAATAAGTTGGATAACCATTAGTTAATGTTGGTAAACATATTAAAACACTATCTTGTTCAAATTTATCACATAAATTAATTGCAATATTAAAAAAATCTTGTTCACTCATTCTATTTTTGTCATAAGGAAAAGCTATTGATATTTCTTCTACTTGAACAGTATCACCATCTTGTTTTTCTTCAGGATAACCACCTAACATTTTTCTATAACCAAGACCAATACCAGCAACATATTTTTCTAATTCTTCAGTATATTTTTTATTATATAATTCTGAATTTTCATGCCTACTTGCTGATATAATAGCAAAACCATTTTTATAATATGTCATTAATCTTGAGAACTCACTCGATCCATCATTAATTAAAAACATATTACTATCATTTAAATAAATGTATTTTAATCCATTTTTGATTGTTGGTTTTATCTTATTTATTTTTGAAATTTTATAATCCATTATTTTTTCTCCTTTCTATAAAAAATTATACCTTATAACTAATTAAATGTAAATAGTTTTTTAAAATAAAAAGCACTATTTAATAAATAGTACTTTTTATTGCAAATTGAAAAAATAACAGATAATGATAGGTATTTTCTACCTACTTTTATTATAAAATAAAATAAAATAAATGTAAATAAAAAAACTAGAATAAACTAGTCTTTTATTTGTATTCAATAGTTGCATATCTAAATTCACTTGATGCAAAGATGATTTGACCAAATTTAACAACTTGATCTCCATTGTTTAACATTTCATATAAATTATCAAATGTTTCTTGAGATTCAACATCTATAATACATAATGGTCTCCTTTTATTCTTTACATAAATTTTCATAACTATTTTTTGCATAATTTAAATTTCCTTTCCATTTTCTAATAATCTTCCATCTTTTGTCTTAGTAATAATTCCTTGCTTTACTTTAGAAAAAAATTCAATTTTAGATGTTTGTGTATACAATTTATATTTATACTTATTGCAATATTTTTTATAATCATCATAAGTTGTTCCTATTAATTTAAATGGTCTTTCGTTAATTTTGTTCATAATTATCTCCTTTTAAATCATTATCATTATTTATCTCTTCAACCATTCTCATAAGTGTATCAACACTTAAAGTATTTAAATAATTAATATCTTCAGGTGTTAACGAATTATCTTTATTTAGTTCATTAATGATTGTTTCTTTATCTGTAATTTTTTGTTGCATTACTTTTTCATTTTTTGTTGCTTCAATTAATTTTTTTATAGATTTTATATCAAAATCTTTAACTTCACTTTCTACATCAATTACATTATTTGCTAATGTTGGATTTGCTATTATATTTTGCTTTAAATTGTTTATATCAACTAATAATTTAGCTGCTTTTATTTTTTCATAATTTTTTAATCTATCTTTTTTTGGAACATTATAGTCAATTATCAAACTTGTTAAATAACCACCTATTTCATCAAGAGTCGCCATTCTACAAGCGAATTGTCTATGTACTTGAGCCATAGCTATTCTTCTTAATTCTTGTTGTGCAGCAAAGCTATTTAAATATCTTTTACCTAAATCAGTATCAATTCCTATAATATCACAAGTCTCTTCTAAATCTTTAATTTGAGAATAAACTTGAATAAACGACTTTTGTTCATCTGTTAAATAATAAATATTAGTTGGATCTACTTGTAAAGAATATTTAGGATCAAGATTTAACATTCGTTCATAATCCTCACCTAATACTTCAGTTTCTTTTACTGGTATTATTGGTTCAGCTTGAACTACTACTTTTGGAACTTCTTTCTTTTTCATAATATAATCTCTCCTTAATATTATTAAAATTCAAACTTGTTAATAAAGTGTGTTCCCCATTTAGTAGCTGTTCCTTCAAACCAAATAGCATCATAATCTTTATGTTTCTTGTTAGATGTTAATCTTCTATACCAATATCTTATAGCTGATGGAATTGACACTAAGAAAATTTGAAATGGTCCAAATATTAATTGTTGTATACCATGACCAAACTCATGCCTTCTAGTATGTTGAAACCATGTTGGATCAGTTTGTGAGTAATTACCACATAATGCAACGGCTCCTAATTCTAAACCACCCCAGTTTCCACCTACTTCAACAATATAACTACACCCATTTCTATGTACTTTTTTTCCACTAATAATTAATATTAATGTTATTAATAAACCAATATAAGTTAATAATGCTCCCCATGTTAATGATACAATCCAATACATTATTGAAAATAAAATTTTTGTGCTTTTTTTCATACTATCAATCTCCTAATATAATCATTTTGTTGTTTCTAAATCTTACTTTAAATACTGATTTATTTGATGAAACAGTTTGTAATTTTTTTGATAAACCATATAATTTTTTAATTTTATCAGTAAATGTAGTAGATGATTCTTGAGACCTACCACATAAATATTGTAAACCCTCTCTTGTTATATATATATCATTTTCTGAAAAATAACTTGTAAAATCTTCATCATTTTTAAATATTTCTAACATATCAGTATAATTATTAATTCCAAATTCTTTCATAGTATAAGATTCATGTAATACTTTTTTAGTTAAATCAAACAATATATATTTATTTGAGTTTTTGTTTATTGGATTCTTTAAGTAGTTATATAATTTTTCATTGTTAATACTTTCTATAACATCTTTTAATTCAAAATCAATATCACTATATTTTAATTTCCAGTCATTAGATGTAAATTGGAAGTTCTTTTGAAAATTCTTAGTTGCTGATAAAATACCATACATTGCAAAATAAATAAAACTAATAATATTTGTATTATCTCTTTTTAATTCGTTTAAATCATCTGAATAACTAATATCATAATAGTCAGGGTTATTTGCCATGTAATGCTTTTCTTTATCCCATTGATAAAAGATTTCAATAATATTAATTCTTCTTCTAAAACCAGGAGTTGTATCGGAAAACTTAACTTTATCTTGGTCATTTCCTGACCAAATATATTTACAATTAATAATTCCTGAACGCTTAGGTGAGCCTTTATTTTCAATTGTTTGATACATAGACCCAGTTAATAATTTTAACATTTGAGAATCGGTATAAGTTTTTGCAGATGTTTCTAAGAAAATATTATGAGATTTATTTTCAAGTGTTCCTGTAATAAATCTATCATTTTCTAAAGCATCTAAACTATTATTAGTTGGTGTTGGAACTACTTTATGTGAGAAACAACCATCAAACAATGAGTTCTTACCATTTTGACCTGCACCAATAAATAGTACAAATAATTGAGAAAATGATTGTAAACAAGCATATCCTAATACTTCGCATAAATGATTAAATCTATCAAATGAGAATGTATCATTAGAATCATGAGCCATATTCCACATTAATTCTAAACAATAGTTTTTGTTTTCTTCATTTTCAAGTCTATTTGCTTTATCAATTTCAGTCATAATAGATAAAAAGTCTTTTAAAGATGTTTCGTTAATATCAACATCTAAAGGCTCAAAATCTATATTAACATACCACATAATCGCATAAGTTGGATCATATAGATATATAGTATTAGTTAAACTTGGAATTTTAGTTATTTGATATTTAAATAACCAATTATTAGTTTTAAAATTAAATACTCCATTTCTAAAAGCAACACAACCATTCGGTAAAAATCTAATTACTGTGCTATCACTATCTTCATCAAATGATACTTTGATTAATGTTGATTTTAAGTTTCTAGTAAAATATTTAATAATTTCTTCAATTCTATCATCAACATCATCAGTAATTGTTTGAAAATAATTAAATCTTAATAATGCGTACAAATTATCAACTAATATATCTTTTGCAGTATCTTTATCACAAAATTGATAATGTATTTGGTCAAATCGTTTTGCTATGTAATTTTCACCACATACATAAACTTGACATTCTTTTGATAAAATAGGTCTCCAATCAACTAATGATCTATCAATTAAAGCATCAGTATTAACTTTAGTAGCAAGTTTTTGTATTTTTTCCGATACTGATAAACCATTATTTGCCATCTGTTATTTTCCTTTCTTTTAAAATTTTGAAATACAATGCTTTATAAATTGTTCAAAATTTATTACATCATATTTTGTTTTATCTTCATTTAATAGTAAATTATCATAAGTAAATATTACATCATGTTCAAAATCTTTATTATCAAATGTAGTTATATTTGAGTTAGTAAAGTTTAAAAAATGCTTAACTTTCTCAAATTCTTCTTTAGAAGTTATTTTAACTGCTAATCTAAATGTCGGATTAAAAAATGATGGCTTAATTTGGTATCTATATTGTGGGTCATAATAAGAGCCTTCTATATACATTAAATTATTTAATATATTTCCACAATTAAATTCATTACTATTAGATAATTTCCAATTACAATCTCTACAACATAATGATATTGGCTCAATTAATAAATTTTCTACTTTTAAAGTCATAGTTTTACTTCTTAATTTGTTTAAATTTCTTGGATGAATATAAGTTATTTTTTCCATAACAACAACATTTGTTGAATCACATTTTGGACAGGTTACAAAATCGATTTTCATTTTATCACTTCCTTTCTTAATACAATTTAAATATTTCATAAACTACCATTTCATGGTCAGGATTAATTTCTTTAAATTCTAATTTATAAATATCACCTGTTGGCAAATGATATTCATTATAAATTTGTTTATTATTATCATACATAATTTTTAATACATTAGATAATTCTTTAAAATTAGTAGATGTTTTTACACAATGAACATAAGGTTTAATTTTTTCAATATCTTCATTAATAATTGTCATAATAATTCCATATACTTCCATATATACTCCTTTAAAATAATTTCATATAACCTTCTTGTTCTTTTTTCTTGTCAACTTGAGTTACATCATTTAATCTATCGTTTGCAATTTCATAAAACTTTGGAT
>ERZ808292.16-NODE-16-length-74651-cov-96.708014_pt1 | contig 74651 bp, 95 predicted proteins | sample MGYA00521275_ERZ808292 | MGnify/ENA primary metagenome ERZ808292 (study PRJEB31516, sample SAMN03275613) | gut metagenome | biome: mammalia-associated habitat; material: feces | host: Papio cynocephalus | place: Kenya | collected 2012-07-26 ... | reverse complement strand
TGTAATCATTATCCTTGGTTGTTACCTTTGGATTGAATGATACTCCTGTAGTTGAGACCTTGGTGAGAGAGGATAGCAGCTCTGCGGTCATGGAGGACGCTGAGTAACCACCATAATAGCAGAGGTAGCGAGTGAGAGAAGTGTTCTTGCTGGTTCGTCCTTTCTTGGTAACCTTAAAATTAAAGACCTCTCTTGCGCCTTTTATTTCAGTTACAAAAGAGCCATTTGCAACTGGTGTGCTAGCAAGAACTCCTTCAACAGAATCATCATTGATACGCTTTGATACAGATAATGTATCTGGCATGAAAGGCTTGCCATCGCTGCTTACCGAATACTTGACCTCTGTCTGCATCTTTGAAACGTCTTGGTTTACGGTCAGACCTAACGTGATAGGATAGACGGTATCGTTCAGCTTGGCTAGGCTCTGGTCGATGTCCTGAATCATTTCCACCATATCATCGGGAAGACCTGTAGCAGCCTCAACTGTCTTGCGAAGCTCTGGGTCTAACTTATCTTTGGTCAGCGTATCGGGGGCTATCTTGTCGTTGGTTACTGAGCCGTCCTTGATGTTGTCGGTCGATACGGAATCGGGGGATAGTTTAGCGTTGGTGACGCTGCCATCCTTGATTTGCTCTGTATCTACTGATTCGTCTGCCATCTTATCCTTGGTAATGGATTGTCTCGCTACCTTGTCTGTGGTAACACTCTCGTTGACTAGATGCTTGGTCTCCACGTTTGCCTCTCTGAGGACACGACTGTCAACTGACTGGTCGCCCAACTTTTCGTTGGTGATAGCTTTCTCCTCCACCTTCTCGGTTGTTACGGCTCGGTCGTTCAGTTTCTCGGTGATAACTGATTTGTCCTTTAACTTGTCGTAGGTGACAGATGAAGGAGACAACTTGGAGTTATCTACCGATTGGTCGGCAAGTTTCTCGGTGGTGACGTTTTGGTCAGCAATCTTGGAAGTAACTACCGATGACTCGGCTAGCTTTTCGGTCGTCACGTTACCGTCTGCTATCTTTGGGGTCTTGATCGCTCCATCGGGTAGTTTGTCGGTACTTACTGCACCATCCGCCAACTTCTCGGTCGTAACATTGCCGTCACGAATCTTGACGGTGGTGATAGCTTGGTCGTTGATGTCGTCTGTCTTCGTCATCGGCACCTTGCTACCTAGTTTAATATCGTCTCTAAATGTAGGCATATTTGATTTCTTTTGGTTGTGAAGAGGTGAATAACTGAATCTTTATGGTCTCTGGCATTACACGGATGCGAAGCTTGAACTCGGTCGTGTTCTTGTGTGGACAGAGGGGAGCCTTGGGCTTTCTGCCATCGCCGCAATCTTGGCGAATGACAAGCTTGCCTGGAGTTTGCAAGGTAACCATCAGATAGATGTCACGATGCAAGGTAATCTCTGGAGATACCCATGCAAGCTCTTCCTCGCTATAGTTGGTTGATACATACTCCATACTACTTTATTACTTTGAGGTTTGACTTACGCCCAGCTGCTGCAAGGCAATCGTGTACATCTGGCTAGCCTTGGTATCATTGTAGGCAGAGAGCAACAGGAAGGCGAGATAATGGATGAATGCGCCCTTGAAGGTGTCGGAGATTTCCACCGTCTTCTCCTCACCGTCAGATGTTGTGAGGTCGGTCGGCACTCCCACGTAGGAAATGGTAACGGAACCATCGTCTGATGGCTTTGGCTGAATGAGCACTTTGAGCGGATTGACTCGCATGATGGCTGCTAGCGGTCTATCGAAAGTTCCCTTGGCAGTATCATCGAACATCATCAAGGCTTCATCGTCTGTATCTTCCACTGGCACTACTGCCTTGTGCCATCCCTTGCCTCGAACACGATTGATATTGAAAACAGAAACGCTCTCTGGCATTGTGATAACACCTATATCATCGCTAGCCTCGTAAGCTTCCACCTGTATGGTCGTGGTGGTAGATGCTGTAGATGGAACGCTCTCCTTCTTGGATTCCGTGGAAGAATCCTCGTTCTTCTTGGTTGTCGTGGTAGAACCAGAGAGTGCGGAAGAAGATGTGGCAGTTACGGCTATCCAATGCAAGGCATCGGGGATATTCGCCTCGATGATATTGCCCATATACAAGTCGTCCTTGTCATCGGTGATTTCCGATGTGTTGTTGGTTTCCTCGTCTATGCGCCAACGCACTTCCTTTATGATGTCAGACACTTTCATTTCACCTTATTATATATATTGTTACTCGTTGTAGTCTGGGAAGATGATTCCTGACTTTGAAGCTTGGTTCATCGCCTTGGCAAGCGTTCTGTAATCCTTACCGAAACGCTCGTTGATGTAAGCAATAACATCAGCGGCGGTACGGATATTCTTTACCTCCTCGGTTGTCTCCTGCTTCTTCTCGGTCGGCGTATCATCCACTACATCAGATGGCTCAGCGATGGAGCTAACCAATGAGACCAAACCTTGCTTGTACAGTTCGCTGCTTTCGAGCAAGTCCTGATAAAACTTATTTTTCAAGATAAGTTCTGGCTTTCGCTTGGTTACTACATTTCCTCGCTCGAAGTTGAAACGAACCGTCAATCCATTCTTGCCTTGAAGAATATGACTGACCGTATTTCGGTTGGCGTTGTATCTATATGTTTTAATCATTTTGCTAAATCTTTTATTTGGAGCAACAAGGAACTAGGGGTTGGCTAGTCCTTGTTGTTCGGTATATATACTAGGCTGCAATGAGCTGCCCCGAGAAGATTTCCCATTTACCACCCTTGTAGATGTAGATGTTTTCCTTCTCGTACTTTGTGCTACCACTACCCGATGTCGTATCGGTATAATCGGCAGTCAAAGCTACAATCATACCCTCATGTGGTGTCTTAGGGAGCGTGCTCAAAGAAACGATATTGTTGATAACACCAGCTGCACCAAGCGTAGAAATCTTGTTTTCTGGACCTACGAGAATGCTGTTGTAACCACGGAGAGCTACGCAGTCAGCCTCCCAGTGCATGTAACGCTTAGCCAAACGTGGATCGTAACCATCCTTAGAAAGGTCGTTGGTCTTCTCCTTGCCCTTCTCCTTGACGTAGTGGCGAGCACCCTTGAAGTCAGCGCCAATCATGCAGTCCTCCAAATCCATGTAGTCGAGTGTGCTATCCCAAGCAAAGTTGAGCGTACCATAACTGCACTTGAAGCGGTTGAAGGTAATATCGAACTCCTTAACTGTATCGAACATTACATCACGACCCTTTGGAAGTTCAATCTTCATCAGTCGCTCAATGGCGTTCTTACCGCAGAAGAGATACATTTCATCAGACTCGGCAAAGTCGGTGAACATCAACTTGGCGATGGCGATAAGGTCGGCGAAGGTATAGGTATCTCCGATGCCATAAGAGTTGGTCAACTGATTGATGATACCCTCGGCAGAATAAGCATATTCCTGTGCGCCGTCCTTGGTCTCCATCAAGAACTTCAATTTGGTGCCATAGAGATATGTGCGTTCCTGACGAAGCAAGAAGTTAGTAAGAGCATTCTCCTTCATGTCAGCAACGGTGTGAGGTGCCTTCTTCTTAATCTTCTCAAACTCCTCGGTGAAGATGATGGAGAATGCACGTTTCTGCAAGTACACCTCCTCTGAACGAGGCTGGTAGTTCTCTGGCGGAACCTGCATCTGGCTCTCAGAGAGGATGGTTGAGGCGCAGAGAATGCGACTGTTGGCAGGAATTGCAGGACAACCCATCGTGTCGAGTGTCTCACCGATGGTGCCTTCTGCCTCGGCTGGACCATTGAGTGCCTGCAAGGTGACCTCGTCCTTGGTCTTGTCGATAACCAAGAGATTCAAGCGACCCTTCAACTTGGTCTTAGAACCTTGAGCGTAACCAGCTACAGAAGGAACGATAACGGTACTACCCTTGTAGAGAGGGAGCAGAGAGCCTGAGAAGTTAGACTTGCTGAGTTTGATGACACTACCTGCGCCTACAGCTGTAATTTCCTTAGTAGTCATACCGTCAAGTGTATCACCACCGACACGTGCGTGCTTCTTCTCGTAGCCATTACAAGGAACCGTCTTGGTAATCTTGCGGATAATCTGCAACAATGGAGTCTTGAAAGGACGATACTTCTCTACCTCACTTTCCCAATCCTCTTCGGCAAGTCCACCCTTGCGAATCTGGGTTGCGGAAGCCTGTGTGCCAGTCAAGTCCTGACCCTCGGCTTTGCCTCCAGGCGCAATTAAATCTGACTTATTTGTGTCAACAGGCTCGGTAGCTGCATCTTCCTTGGATGAAGGCTCATGACCCTCATCGCCTATTTGCGTAGTTGGCTCGGCTGTATCAGCCATTGCCATCAAGCCACCGCCAGTGACCACAGCAAGAAGCATCAGAATCATCTTACAGATGAACTGACCACTAGAAAAATAATTAATTACTTTCTTCATCTTTTACTTATATTTATGGATTAATATTACTTAATAGGTAAGACCCTCAAAGAAACCGCTCTTCTTTTCGCTCTTCTTGGTCGCTGGCTTGTTACCTGCACCAGAGCTAGAGAGTGAAGGAGGGATGCCCTCGGAAGCGGACGAGCGAACCTTATTCTGAATCTTCTCGTTTCGAGCTTGCATGGCAGCCTCGTCTCGGGCGGAAGAAATGTCGGAATCGTAATTGTTGGCATTGTGAAGCATCTTCCAAACGTCATCGGGAATGTCGCCGCTCTCCACTTGGTCGTGGATTTCGTAAATCTGGCTCCACATGTCCTGTGCCTCGTCTGGGTAAAGCTTAATAAGCCGCTGCAAGGACTTCTTCATGTTCTCGCCCACTCGCTCGGAAGCCTCGTTCTGTTCCGTTACTGCCTCGTTGTGCTTGGTGAGAATGTCGGCGAGTTTCTTGCCACCCTCAGGATCATCGAGTAACGTACGAATGTCAATGCCCAAGCGAGCCATGGCATCAAAAGGATTATCCTCAGGATTCTTTTCCATATCCATGGCGAGAGCTGCCAACCACTTGTGCTTATCGAACACCTTGGAAAGTGCCTGACCGCTCTCCTCATAGCGAGAAAGAAGGTCGGCATCATCATTCATTGCACCATAGCGTGCTTCCTTATCCTCGAAGTCAACATCTGAGTGTCGCTTGGCGAAACGCTTGGAGAACGCCGTGCGGTTAGGTCGCTCATCTGCTGGAGGTGTAGATTCGGAAGACTGAGCAGGTGCAGCAGCCTCGGCTGTACCATCTGCATTCTGTTTTGCTTTTTCTTCTTCTGTCATTTTTTTTGAATCAATTATCTACTATCGTAGAAATTAAACATTTAAATTTGCCGCAAAGATGCAAAGAAATGAAAGGCATTTTACCGATACCACGATTCGCAATTATGGGTAATCGTGGTATCGACAAAGAAAGGTTCAAATTGGGGTATTTTTGCGCAATATTATTAATAATGTGTAAGAATATATGGCAAAAGCAAGATTACTGACACTCAGCGAGGTGATGCCACAGCATAACAAGTACGACTCGGTGAAGGCTCGCAAACGCCGACAAGAGCACGGCAAGGACTGGGAGCTTCTGACCCGATGCCGAAATGCTTGGAACAACCTTAGCGGTGTGCGTGAGACCAGAGCGAGAACCATGAGATACTGCAACGGTGACCAATGGAGCGATACCATCAGAGTGTATCACAACGGCTATTGGGAAGAAATGAGCGAGCGCACATATATGGAGAAGCGCAACCAGACCCCGATGAGCAACAACATCATGGTGAGCATCTTGGAATCAATCACAGGTCTATATGCCAAGCAAGGCACAGAGCCTGTTTGCTTTGCGAGGGACAACGACTCCAGACAACTGAGCGACATGATGAGCGCCACGATGCAATGCAACTGGCAGACCACAGGCATGCAGGACTTACTGAACCACTTTGTAAAGGACTACCTGCAAGGAGGAATGATGGTGGCTAGGGAGAGCTGGGAGGACAGGGAGCTGGAAATGCCCGACTCTTGGACAGACATGATGGAGCCGGACCATGTATTTTTCGAGTGCGGAAGCGACCCAAGACACAACGACATCAGCTTGATAGGATGCTTGCACGATGTAAGCCGAGAAGACCTTTACCAGAAATTCGCCAAGCAGGAATATGGCTTGACGGAAGATGACCTGAATGTAATCTTCGATATTCATCAAGCAGAGGATTATGGCTACGGATATGAGTTTAACGAGGAGAAGGACTTAAACAACCTCAGCTTTGATTTCTCCAACAAGGGAAGACACTATTCGAGGGTGATTGAGGTTTGGACGGCTGAGACCAAGCCAAGGCTGCAATGCTTCGACCCGATAGCCACTAGTACTAACAATGCCTACTTCCGCATAGACCTCAGTGATACGGCTATGATAGCCAAGCTAAAAAGCGACAACGAGAAACGCGAGAAGCAGTATGACGAAATGGGTGTGCCCGAGAACGAGCGAGCCTATATCAAGTCGGAACCCATCGCCGATAAGTATTGGTTCTATACCTTCATGGCACCAGACGGAACCGTGCTCTGCCAAGGAGAAACCCCTTACGACTACAAGAGCCATCCTTTCACCATCAAGCTCTATCCGTACATCAACGGTGAGATTCATCCATTCATGACGAACGTGATAGACCAGCAGCGTTACATCAACCGCTTGATCGTGATGAACGACATGGCGATACGAAGCAGTTTCAAGGGATTCAAGATGATACCTACCACTGTGCTGAACGGAAAGAGTCCGCAGAAATTCATGGAAGAGGCAGTGGAATACGATGGATGGATATTCTACACGCCTAAGCGAACGATGCCGAACGTGAAGCCAGAGATTATCACATCGAACGCTGTGAACATCGGTACGAATGAACTTCTTCAAATCGAACTAAACCTTATCAGAGAGGTAACGAACGTAAGCGGAGCCTTGCAGGGCAAGACCCCAAGCGCAGGAACCTCGGCGGCAAGATACGCACAGGAGAGCCAGAACGCAACCACCTCGCTCTTCACCATCCTCTCTGACATGGAGATATTCACCGAGAAGCTGGCAATGAAGAAATGTTCCACCATTCAGCAATATTACGAGGACGGAAGAAAGATTTTCGACAAGGACGGTCTGAACATCTATAAGTACGACCGACTTTCTGCTAGGGATATTCACTTTAAGATTAGCATCAAGAACGCCGCTGCCACGGCTGCATACAACACGATGCAGAACGACGAGCTAAAGGAATTGCTCGGCATGGGTGCCATCAACCTTGTGCAGTACTTGCAGAACGTGAACGAGCCATACGCCGACAAGTTGCTGGCTAGCGTGCAGGAGCAGCAGGCTCAGCTGGAACAGATGTACGCACAGCAACAACAGATGGCTATGCAGCAAGGCGGCGGACAGGTGGACGAGAACGGCATTGTGCAGGGCGCAGACCAGAACGCCGTAAACCAATTCTTCAATGGTTACAATCAAGTAGCATAAAGTATGGCAGGAATCATTCAAACGATAACAGTAAATTACAGCGACCTCAAAGACGAGGTAAGAAGAAGCCTCTCAATTATCGGAAAGAGGACGGCAGACAAGCAGGGGAATATCTTGTTTGCAAGTGTAACCTTGACTACAGCCGAGGAAGACATCTTGAAGTCGTATCTAAAAGAAGCCATGGAGTCTTTCGTAAGCAACTTTTCCGACTTGGCAATTTGCTATATGGATAACGACTTCAATGTAAACATCGTGCTGACTCGCCGAAGGGCTAAGACAGGGCTTGTCGATGCCATAGCTAGCAATTTCAAAAGCTATGCTTCTTCCTATGTTACCTATCAAGTAACCAGTGTAACTGCACCAGATATAGCCAAGAAATATGCAGAGAGTATGACCGATAAGCTGAATGAGGCTATCAAGCTGATTTATGCAGTAGAGCCACCTTCGCCTAGCGGCAAGACCTTGCTAGATATGACAGGGGAAGTGATATTGGATAACAAACCAGTGGTATTAAAATAAGTAAAGACTATGATTATAAAATTTCAAATCGTAAAGTCGGCAGTCCTCAACGAGGTCAAGAACGCCACCTTCTTGAAAGCAAAGGTGGACGGTGCGACCGATGACAAGGCTATCAAGCTAAGTTTTAACGAGGCAGCAGGTACGGAGGACGTGCATGAGCAGACCCTTACGCATGACTTCCAGACAGCCCTAGAAATGGTGAAGACCATCCTCGCCGACTACATCGTATCGAACGAGCAGACCATGGGCGACAACATCATCTACTACAACGACAAGACGGACGATGTGGTGGAGTTTACGCTGAACGCCTCTAGAAGATGCAACGGAACGCTGACCGACACGCTAGCCAGAATGGTAGCCAAGTATGTGGAGGACTACATGATATTCCAGTGGTGGGTGAAGACCACCAATCAGAAGCAAGCCGAGCCATACCAAAGTTTCATGACGATGGACGAGCAAGCCATCAGAAGATGCTTTGTGCTGAGTGGTCCAGTGCTGCCAACGGTGCCTTACACGCAACATCTTTCCGCCAAGGTGGATGGTAGCGATGCGGACGGCGGAATCACTATTCGCATAGACGAGGATGACGTAACCCTGTCTTACAGCATAGACGATGGAGCCATAGATGATATTGAGGCACGAAGCAACGACAATAGCATCTTGGAAGTTCACCGCATACAGGAACCTCAAGCCTTCTGGTTGAAGCCAAAGAACACAGGCGTGGCATACGTAACATTGTTCTCCAGACACAGCGACAAGCTGAGCGTGGAGGTGGAAGTAACCGTAGCAAAGGAGGTATAATATGGAATTTAACCCATTGCACCCAACGCATATTTTGAGAGAGCGAGGATGGAAGCCAGAGCCTAACCCATTCTTACCTCGTCCGCCGAGACCAGCACACATCTACTTTGACAAGCATATTTTCATCTATGCCAACCAAATATGGTACGACATTGATGCCACCACGAATATGATTGGCAGGGCGAGACGGGGAAGCGACTCAAAACAGGATGAGATTATCCCGACTAGCGAGAACGACAAGGAACGACCGATGTTCTACCGATGGTTCGACAAATATCTTAAGAAGGTGGAAGGGATGCTTTCTGCCTACATCATGAAGCCAGAAGGCAGGGTGAGAGACAACGCCTTGAACGAATGGGAAGAGAAGGAAATGTGGCTGAGGATGCCCGACTCTTGGGACGATGCCCGATTTGACGAGCTGGTGCAGAACATTCACCATTATATTTCGACCGGTGCTCTGTATGAATACTTTATGCTCACGCTGACAAGCAAAGACCCTCTGACTGCCGACAAGGCTCAGCAACTGGCAGATGACGAACTCGACATCATAGATGCGGCTAACGCCACCAAGGCAGGAAGCTTGGTGCATCCGATGAAACCGTTCGGGTAATGTTTAGTGTGTAGTGTTTAATGTTTAATTAGAACGATGGATGATTTCGATTTTCAGACCGTAAGGGAACTTAAGAAGGAAAGGGCAGAAAAGGCAAAGGCTGTACTACCTGTAAAGAAGAGCGCACAGAAGGAATTTCTGCGTGACTTCTTGGCTCGCCATCAAGAGAAATTTGAGGAGAAGATGAATGAGCTAGCCGAGTACGACCCTAAGACCTACGTAACCATCTACAAGGACTTGATGAAGCACATGATACCAAAGCAGAGCGAGGTGAGCGTGACCCATGGACTGGATGAGGACTTCAAGCAGCTTGCTGCGATGGGTATGACGAAGGTGAGCAACGACAAGGCTCTAGACATGGAGAGCGTACCGAAGATACAGGACGCTGACTTTGAGGAACTAAATGACTTGGGAAATGGCACAGGTAACTGAAAAGGAAATAGATGACCTCGTACTGGAGAACCGAGCGAGGTACGAAGAGATATACGGAACTTATAATCCGTGGACAGGTGAAAACTGCTACGACATGGAGCACAGGGAAGTGTTGGAGCTGCCCGACTTCATGATCAAAAAGATGTGGGTGCCAAGGGAATGTATGCGTACCTTATTATATAGGGGACTCAAACAAGTGGGCTGCTTGAAGCAATACATCATACAGGTGTGGGGACGAGAGTATAACGAGAAAAGCTATTACACCAAGCAGCTCATTATGGTGCTGACCTTCGAGATTATGAAGGTTAGATTTAGAGAAGACCCCGAGTTTGCGCTATATGCGACCGACAAGATTGAGGATAAGGTGACAGGTAACATGATACCTTTCAAGCTGAACTATCCTCAGAGAAAGCTCTTGAAGATTTTCGAGGACTTAAGAACGAGCGGAGCCGCTATCAGAGTGGTGATTCTGAAAGCGAGACAGTGGGGAGGCTCTACCCTAACCCAGCTCTACATCAAGTGGCTGCAAGACTTTAGGCGAGACGGATGGAACGCCATCGTGCTGGCACAGCAGAAGAACACGGCTAAGAAAATCAAGGCTATGTATCGTAAGGCTCTGGAGCATCAACCAGGTTGGACACTCGGACACAGCGGTGCGAAGCTGCAATTCTCGCCTTATGAGAACTCGCCTGACGACTTCCAAGTTACGGATGGCATAAGGGCGATAAGACGAAGCACCCTGACAGTGGCATCCTTCGAGAACTTCGATTCGGTGCGTGGTAGCAACTTCCACTGCGCCCACTATTCGGAGGTGGCTTACTGGAAGAAGACCCCAGAGCACGACCCTGAGGGCGTGATTTCGTCTATCTCTGGTGGTATCAGAAACCAAGAGGACAACTTGGAGGTATTCGAGAGCACAGGAAAGGGTAACTCGGGATTCTTCTACGAGAAGTGCCAACTTGCCATGGACCCGAAGAACAACGATGCTTACTCCTTCCTCTTCATCCCTTGCTTCTTCATAGAGCACGACATGGAGGAAGTGAAGGACGAGCGAGCCTTTGCCCGATGGCTCTTGCAGAACAGAGACAAGACCACCAACCCTAAGGGCTACCGAGAGACAGGCAAGTTCTTCTGGAGAATGTGGGAGAAGGGCGCTTGCTTCCAAGCCATCGAATGGTACAGGAATTTCCGCAACAAGTTCACCACTCATTCCTTCTGTGCCACCGAGGCACCAGTAGATGAGGAAGATGCCTTCCGTAACTCTGGTAACTTGGTATTCAATCCTTATTCGATAGACGACCTACAGAAGAAGTATAAGCGTGAGCCTCTCTATACGGCGGACATCATGGTGAATACAGCAGTGAAGAACGACCAGACCATCGCCAAGTCGAAAATCAGCATACGAACCGACGGCATGGGCGACTTGAAGATTTGGGCGGTTCCAAACGTGCTGCAAGTAGAAAACAGATATGTGGTAAGCGTGGATATTGGCGGAAAGAGCACGACATCGGACTACACCGTAATGACCGTGATAGACCGTTTTGGCATGATACCGACCATCAAGGGCAAGCCTAGGGTGGTGGCTAGGTACCGAGGTCACGTAAGGCACGACAAGCTGGCATGGATGGCTGCGGCTCTGGCTCACTACTACGATGATGCCATGCTGGTGATTGAGAGCAACACTGCCGACCGAGAGAAGAACAACAACACGGAAGGCGACCACTTCGGAAGCATTCTGAACGAGATAGCGGACTACTATGATAACCTGTATCAGCGCACAACCAGCCCAGAGGACGTGAGTGATGACGTACTGGCTAAGTATGGATTCCAGACCAACAAGCTAACCAAGGGATGGGTAATCGACAACCTAGAGCAATTTGTGGACGATATGCTTTGGGATGAGCCTGACAAAGAAATGTATCATGAGCTGAGAATCTATGAGCGACATGACGATGGTAGCCTTGGCAATATCGTAGGCAACGGAAACCACGATGATGTATTGATGAGTACAGCCATCGGTCTCTGGGTTAGTGCCAACGACATGGAGAAACCTCAATGGAAGAAGAAAGACAAGTTGAGTTACGGAGGCGATGGTGTTCACTCGGTAGCCAAGATATAAGAAGAATCCCCACCATGCTATCACAGCTGAGTGGGGATTTTGTTATGAACAACATAAATTTAAAATAAATAAACAATCTTTCAACAAAACAAGAAAAACAACTATCACAATTTATCTAAGAATTTATCCAAATCTTTTGCATACCAGAACTTCTCGGTGAAGCCCTTTCGCTTCTTGCCTTCTGGAAGTCTGCCCTCCTTGACTAACCTTCGGAAGGTGGAAGGACGAATGCGAGTGTAGGAACATGCTTCGGCAAAGCTCATTCCCTCATCCTTGTTGGCGATCATGTGGAGGAAATCGAGCATCATAAAATTTTGAAGTTTGTTCGTGAGGCATCTGCCCGAGCGAATACGGTCGTGCAACTCCATAAGTATGGAATCAATAGCCTCCAGTTCCTTTGAAATCTCAGCCATAAGCTAGCACTTTTTGTTGTGATACCACCAAATGAGGGTTGACACTCCAAGGACTAACGCCAAGAGAATACAGATAATAGATGCCCTACCTATATCCATCAGTCGCTGTTCGTTCTTGGTGAGCGTTCTCTGCACAGGATATGGGACAGATACGGAATCTTGCTTAATGATGGTATCTTGCTTCACCTTATATATATTATGGTAGCGGTCACGGTAGGTAACCTTGGTATGATAGACGCTATCGCCTCGCTGATAGACAAAGACGCTATCTTTGAGATAGACGCTATCCACCTTGGCGAACGTGTCGGTACGCACAATGTATTCCGTATGATATTCGGGTACCGTGATGTATTGCTTGCTCTTACAGCCACCCAAGAGAAACACAATAAGAAACCCCACGATGATAGTGATGATACTACTAATCAATCCTTCGTTATCATACCATTTCATACGCACAAAACCTTTTTACATTTATCCGTCCACTTGGTTCGCTCGGAAAGTCCGTTGGTTCCACCATTGACTTTCTTTGTAACCTTCAATATATCGTCTTTGTCGGCGAGGGCATTGAGACCTTTCTTCCACCAATACCACATGCCGCTCTTTACTGAGCCATTTTGGGTTTCGAGCAGTTCGGGTTGACTCATGATGTCACCCTTGCAGAAGCCTGAGTTTTGATAAGCTTGATAGTTGGCTCTTCCGGTCAACATCAAGAAACCTCGTCCACGATATTTGAGTCCATCGCCTTTCTGGGTGTTGCCTAGCATCTTGGCAAGGTTTCCTTTGTCGTACTTGGAGAAGTAAGCTGGCTTACCTACCTCCTTAAGCTGTCTTAATCCATTGGTTTCGTGCAAGACCTGTCCTAAGAAATATGCCATGCGAAGAGGCGTGTTAATCTCGAAGGTGTCCGCCCACATATTGATGTAATGCAAGTATCGGTCAACACGATTGGCATCACCGACAATCTCCAACATTTGTGCTCTTGTTATCTTCATGCCTGTTCCTCCTCTGCCTTTGTTTGCTTCAAAATCTCAATCATAGCCTTGGCTATATCATCTTTATTCTCTAGGAGCACATTCAATGTGCGTTCCTGTTTCCGAATCTCAGCCTTTTGCCAGCTCTTCTCTCGAACGCTAACAAACTCGCAGAACACGCAATATCCTGCCCACAGCATCGAGAAGATAGGTACAGGGCAGTTGGCACAAGCGGCGATGATGTCGATGCACACAGCTACCATGAAGGGTGAAAAGTACTTGCGTGCCTTGTCGCACGTCTTCTTGAATCCTCGGCTGGTGGTAGCCTCGCCGTTCTCCTTGGCTTTCTTGATGCCAAAGAAGAGGTCAACGCCCATGGAAACAACAAGAGCACCCATACAGAGTGCGATGATCAACGCAACCCTATATAGGTGCTCCTGAAGGAATGTTTGAAATATCTCTGTCATATATACCATTAATGTTTTGATTAATGGCGACAAAGGTAAATGATACTCCGATATGTTTTTCCGATACCACGACTACCCTGCTGTAACATACCAAAATATCTTGTCGGTGGGGTGATTGGTGTCCTCATCAGAGAGAAAACTGACAGAAAGGTCGGTTATCTTGTTGATGACAGACTGCTCCGTTCGAGACCATTTCCTAACAAGTTCGATGTGATTGGAATAGACTAGGTTCATGGTGACGGCGAAGTCCCATAAGTTGTAGTCTGGGATAGCATCGGCTACCTTCTCGTATTCCTCCCTGACCTCCTCGTAGGAGAAGTATGGCGCAAAAGCCTTCTCGGTGTCGGAACGATAGTAATACATCTGTGCTATGCAACCTCTGGCTGATATTTCGTTGAAGTGGCTATTGCCGCTCATAAAGTAGTCTAGGGTTCGCATGGCAGACTCACGCTGAATGTTATCGAAACCACACTCTCCATTCTCTAACATTCGCAGGGCATTTCTTGCCTTCGATAATAATGCTAATGATTCCATAAGCGTATATGATAAGGGTTAATACTATCAAGAAGTAGTGGGCAGGAAGCTGCTCGGGTGTCATGAACCAATGCTGGTACCACAGTCGGATGGCATTGATGCCTATGAAGTAGTAAAACGGAATGCGGATAATCCAACACCAGTGAAAGAAATAGCTCACAGGTATCATGGCAAACGGCATATACAGATAGCATAGCACGTACATCCAGATTACGCAACTGCCATTATCATCTGTATCGAGGATGGTAGGTCTCGGATAATTGCTGTAATCATATACACCGTACCAGTGGCTTAGCATCAGAAGAAATGGTGCCAGCCAAGACAGGAACTCATAAAAACAATAAATCTTGCGGCTCAGTATTACGCTACGCACGGCTTGCCGCTCCTCTTCCGTAAGAGGTGAATCGTTCTTTTGCTTCATATTACTTACGTTTTAAAAATAATTATGTAGAATTAATTACTAATTCTAGCTAAATATAGGTTAAATGTATTAATCTTCTGCAAAATTAAGCATTTCTCGACAAAAAGGAACATTTTTATGGTAAAAAGTTAAATATTACTATACAATTTGGATATTTTCTAAATAAGTTGTATATTTGCATCATCTAAACAGACAAGTGTATGGTGAGAAGAAAATTTGAGTTGACTTGCAAGATGCGAGAAGACCTAATGGAGGCTTATCGGGAGGTCTATACCAAATGCCGCACCCAGAGGGAGGCTTATGAAAAGACCGTTACCCATCCTGCCCCTCGCTTTTATGTTACCCCCAAACAAGCATACGACATGTTGCGACCAATGGTTATGGGCGACATTTCCAAGCTAGAAAAGTTGTCGCCAAAGATTCGGAGCATGTATTTGGAGATGTTTAAGATATTAAACCAAATGACCCAAAAGCAAGAGTTTATGGGCAAATCGCTCTGGTTCATCTGTCAGTTCTTGGTCTCTCAGCCGGCATCAGAATTTTATATCAGCGCAGATACGTTTAAAGATATTTTCCCCTCATTAAAGAAATATGGAAAAAATTACCATTTCGAGGATATTAGGTCAAGACGGAAAAATAAGGAACTTAAGGGTTAAAATGGTTCTTATCTTGGCTTGCATTGGTGGATATTTCCTGCATACTGGATTCTATGATGGGTGTCCATGGTGGAATCATCTGGTGTATAGCTTCTGCCATGCGAATGTGTTTCATCTTTGCATCAACATGATGGTGCTCTGGAGCATCAGGAATAAGATTCCTCTAGCTGAGGCTTTCGGGGTGGCTGTAGTGGCTAGCTTTCTGCCGATGTACGTGGATGGGGCTACGATGGGGCTTTCGGGATTTCTGTTTGCTGCATTCGGGACGATGTGGGGAAGAACAGGAAGGTGGAAGGATGCCTTCGTAAAGGCGATGCCATTCATCGTTTGCACCATGATCGTGCCGAATGTGAACGGACTTCTGCATCTTTGGTGCTTCTGGTTAGGATATATAGTAGAATTTCTTCGTAATGTGTTTCATAAGTTTTTAAGGTTTAAGTTTTAGTTGAAATGAAAAAGGCGACCGCTCGTAATGAGTAGTCGCCTTTGTGGTTTTGATGGCTAGTTTTGTCCTCGGAGCAGAGAACGGCGGTTTTGGATGGTTACCGCTGTGCCTTGGAAGGAATCACAAGCCTTGAAGTCGGTGAGGGTGTACTTAAAGGTAAAGAATGCCCACGGCTTGCCAAAGAGTGAAGGTAGCTTGCACCACTGCTTGCCGGCGTTGTTGTTGGCGAGAATATCCAAATGCAACTTTCCTTGCTCTGTTCTACGGAAGTGCTGGATTGCTCGAAGGCTTTTCAGTATGAGTGAGCTACCTAGCTTCATCGGTCGAGTGATAATGGTGCCGCTATACAGGTTCTCGTCCTCATTAACATCTGGCTTATCTGTCAGCGAATACACATTTCCATCGGTATCCTGTATGAGGTTGTCGGGGTAATCATTTACTACTGCCTGGGCTACGATTCCGCTGTTATCAAGGGCAAAGGTTTGGTCTTCCATATTATATATGTATTGGTAGGACTTATCCTTGCCGAAAATGCGAAGGAGCGATGCTTGATAATCGTAGGCGATGAGGCAATCCTTCAAGAACTTAACAATACCTGCATGGTCGATATGTTCCAACACAAGCGGTTCGCCATCGGCGCTGAAATAATTCAAATCGTCTGGCAATCTGCCTCCGAGTTGTCGGCTCACACAAGCAGACGTTCCGCCGCTCACTGCCATCAATCCCTTCTTGGAGGTAAAGAAGATGAACTTGTCGGTCGGTGTGAATGGAGAGTTATCGTTAGCCACGTCTCGGGAGACAGGATAGGCTGCGGAATACAATCCCTCAGAGTTGACAGAGAGGGCATAGATGCCTTCGGTGGTGAATACCAACAGAGGGAACTGACCGAACTGTCCTTGACTGACAGCATCGGTATTGGCTGTGATGCCGAGTATCTTGCCTGTGCCTACAGTGTTGTCGCCAGATGCCTCGAAGACAAAAGGGTTGTTGACATTTGATGTGTATATCTGCGAATCCATCTCTTCACATGCGTTATCATCTACAGTTGGTAGCTCGATATTATCTTCTATGTTGTAGTTATTTCCAGAAAGAGGCAAGTTTTCGAATGAGTATGAGCCGTTCAACATAGGATGTTGTCTAAGCTGTATTCTTCTGCCTTTACTTACTCCTTGATCATGACGATAGATAATCACCTCTGTTGCATTAGGGTCTGGATAATAAAACCATCCGTCCAATCCATACACATAACCTGTGTCATTAGACTTAACCCATCTATCCATCTTGCTTGAAACGATGTGAACATAGAAAGTAACGTCAATTATATTTCCGTATGGCTCTACATAAGATTTATTTTTCTTTGCGACAAAATAATCGAAACCACGAAAAGGATAACGCTTTATGCCAAAAGAATTTAATCTGTTATTATAAGTAAACATGTTTGTAAAAACGTTCTTAGTCCACCCATAGTAATCATCCTTTGGCAATTGCTCCTGCTCTTCTAGGTTCTCTAGTACTCCATCCTTGATATAGTCTTTTCCTTTCAACCAGTAAAGGAAACTTAATCCTTCTGACGAAGGAAAGAATCCAACACTTCCATCTGTCTTAAGAGATAATAGCTTATAAAATTGTGTTCTAGTAAGAAGCTCCTCTATAATTTCCTTATCACTTTTGTATGTCGGTTGAATAACCGTAGCTGGGTATTTCATACCATGCTCTGTATTTGTGCCCCATTGATATTTCATCTGAACAGGTGTTGCCGCCGTATCAACCTCAATGCTATCTGCGTAAATCTTACCCTGAGAATCGAGAGGAGCAGAAAAGTTCCATGTTTCCTCCAACTTGTAAGGAACGACCTCTTTCGTTGCAAATACCACGAACTCTTTTACTATATCCTTCCATTTCTCCCAGTCCTTAAGGATAGGAGCAAACTCTATGTGTGCAGTTCTTGGGAAATACATAAAATCGGTAACAGCCCAATTGTCAGCATTTGTTTCTTTCCACGTTTTGCTATCTTCGTCATACCACACAGGTACCATATAGACATTCTTTCGAACGCTAGGATAACAGATTATTGGATTAGAAATCTTGGCATAGCTACCATCGTGAAGTTTTAAAGCCACACGAACAAAGAAAGGATGAAGGAACATCTTATTCTTCTTGCATAGTTTTTCAACCTCTCCAATGTGACCTTGAATAGCCTTTTGAGCATTATCCCACTTTTCCTTGTCGGTATATAGCTCGTATTTCTTGTATCTTGTATATATATTACTAGGCACTCCGTCCTTGGTAAATACTTTAACCAATTGCCCATTTTCGTCATACGAGTAATCCTTATCTTGGCTATTTCTCGGAACCAGATACATATCAGAATCTTTGACCAACTCTTTCAATATGCAATTAGTCTTCATAGTTGGTTGGTCGCTAGTACTCTGCAAGCCTATAACAATACCAGGCTCTGGTAAATCCGTACCAAGATCTTGATACTTGTTATTTTTGAATAGCAAGTAATGATTCCCATTCTCTATAGCGCACACCAATGTATTACCAACATGCTTGATGTCTAGCAACTTTGAGCCAAGTTCTATCGTCTGCTTATCTTCCGCTGTGGTGTCTCCACTTTGAGCATAGATGTGGATGAGGAGCTGCTTCTTGTCCTCTACGTAGGTGATAAGGTTTCTGTAGTCTGCCAACTTGTGAACATACACAAGCTTTCCTTCAAGCGGCGTATCGCCTGTGATGCAGAATGGCTTCTGTATCGGCTTCATTTCCCCATCACGGTAGATGAATCCGACAGACTCCATAAGCTCATCGTCTGTACAGATGTTATCACTCGGAATGTTGGTCATTCCCTTGCTGAAACTCAATGTCTTTGTCTCTGTGTTTTGTTCCATATTTTTATTCTCCTAATAATATTTTAAGAAGTTCGTTAAACTTGTTGTCGTACCATCGTGGCTGTGTCTCGTTCTGGTTCTTTGGAGAGACTTGGTTCTCGCCGTAAATGGTTCCCTTGGCAGTGATAACCTTGAACTTGTGAAGCTTTGACTTGCTAATCATTGTAATTTCGTTCATGATTTTATTTATTTTTATTTGTTAAACTTATCGCCTTGGTGATGCGGTGGTCGAACTTGTTTCGATATTTGCATTTAAACCAAGTATCACAAAAATACACACAGCCATACTCATTATATGCTTCCTTATACTTTCTCTTCCAATAATGTGAATTGCTATTGTTTTGAGATTCACTATAAGGGTCGGCTTTCTGTATCTTCTTTGCCAGTCTAATCTTCATAATGGTCTATATTTAATAGGAACATTTTCTAATCTTTTTCTATACCATTCTGCTTTCTTTTCAAGACGAGGTACATTCTTGTTGTGTATAGCAATGTTATATTGAGCTTGCTCATAACCAACAAAAAAGCTATTACATTTGAACTCTGCGAAATTTCTCCAATCTTTGAGGCAATCAAGAAGTTCTTCATATCTCTTTCTATTATAATCTGGAGAAAGGATTTTCTTACGTAATTTTCTAATATGTCTTGCTTTCATATTCTCACTATTTAGCTCGAAGGCTGTTAAACAATCATTCAATCACCTTACTACTAACAACAACTCTATCTCTTCCCAAAAAAGCTCTTGCCTTTTCTAAAGAACTAAATACGGCACTTGTCAATACCCCACTGTCTGTTGTAATTGTCATTGTACTCCACCATAATGGAATGCCAAAAAGAGTATTACTTTGCACACAATATCTTTTCTCTCCATTGGAGAGTGTCTCTTCAACTATTCTCTTTGCCATATCTCCTATAATTTAATGTTACTATCTAATCCTAGTCCAAATAGGATATGCTGGAGTTGGTGAACATGATAAATATATCCACCTATAATATCACCGTTTATAGATACAGACCATTTATCTTCATATCCTTCTTCACATGTACATAGTTTAATTCTTGGAATAAACTTATTTGTATAATAAATACGTTCTTTCTTATACCCATTCTTTTGAAGTGTCCCTATTGTCAATCTAATTGGAACAATGTCCTTCACCCAAGCATAGCACTCACACATAAGATAGCCTTTATCACCAAGTTCTGCGCTTCCGATATTCTCTAAGCAGACTACACCTTTCAAGACTGTTCCATCTTTAAGTCTCAAAGTCTTGTTTGGGTCTGTCACTGTAACTCTATAAACAACACCTTCGGCTGTCCCTAATGGAACTCCGTTTGTCATTACCAAATCCCCAGGGATATATAAATTCTTCTGTTCCATACTTACTTTCCTTTCTCAACGAATATTACATTCTTGTGGTCTGAACGATAACAATCAGTACACAACTTCCAACAAATGTTAGACATGGGACTTTTAAAGAAAAAACAACCCATGCAGGACTTAGGTTCTTCTTTAACCACCAATGTGATTTCCTCACCAACTTTGTATTCTCTCATATCACTCACCTCCTTCTTCATGCTTTAATAAATCTTCAAGATTAGACCATCTTCGGACACATCCTTGTCTTAGATATGAACTTAGAATCGATTCTTCTGCTGGAAGTCTCTTACTAACATAAAATATTCTTCCTTCAATAGCCATTTCAATAAGGAAAAAGCCCTTTTTAGGTATTCTTTCTTGACGAATATCATGCCACAGGTCTTCCAGAAATTGCTCGATTGCCCAGTGAGCACCTAGACTGATGGCTTCCTTGATTTGCCCATCATGATACATTTCTTCTCTGTAATCTTCACCTCCTTCATCGTTTGTGAATATTACTACCTCACCATTGAAAAGAAACTTATCCTCAAAGATATTCTCTTGAGCTTCTTCTATCTTCTTTTCGTCCATCATAATCAATCCTCCTTATAGCTGTTTGTTGTGCCAATTAGATGCGCAGTCTTTTCGTTGTAAGGAATAACATACTTAAAAGAAAAGCCAGTTGTAGCGAACTCACCATGTCTGCCTACATGACTAAAGAAAGCAGCTTTCCATTCTTCTTTATCACAATCTCTCACCAGCACCTTGTCGAATGGCTTTGGAGTCCACTTTGACTTCTTCTCAACCTCCAAGCTGCCCATATTGAGCTTTCCACCAAGTTTTTTCTCGATGGTGTTGATGTAGCACTTGGCAGGATTCTCTCCTTCAAGAGTGTAATCCTCTGTTGCCAAGCTATTCTCATTACCGATGTATTCATTATCCTCTAAGCTGTGCTTGCCTTTCACTGATGTGTATGTATCATCAGTGAAGCCATCAAAGATAGTGTTCTTTCTACCATCATTGCTTGCCAGCACATCGCCTTTCTTCCAAGCGAACTTAGTCCAGTCACGCATTGATTTCGATGGCAGCAATATCTGCAAGCCATCCTCATGACCTCTTATTGTACCGAACTTAGAATAACCAAAATGTGTGGTCTCTGTTGCCGATTCATTTCTTACGCACCATATAGCTGTTTCGTCTCCAGTCGTGCTGATTGAATCCAACCATACCTCTCTGTCAAAAAGATAATCGTATAGCTTTGTGCCTTTTGGCTTATCTTTAAGAATCTCTGCTATATTAATCTGATTTTCCATAACTAAAACATTATTCTATATGGTTTACCTTTCAATGCCTGTCTCTTTTGCTCCACGAACTTCAAGAGTTCGTTGTAATCAATCGTGAACAATGGGCAGTACTTGTACTTTAGGGTACAGATGAACTTGCCATCGAGCATGATATCTAGGAACAGGGCTTTCATCGCTTGTTTCATCATTTTGCCTCCGTGTTATATTCTTTCTGAGCCTTTTGAACCTCGTAAACGAAACGATTGATGTTGATACCGCAATCAACTACCTCCTGATTGTGCTTGGCTGCATCGGATATCAGATGGGTGCAATCTTCGGTGAAGCCACAGATGCGGTCGCCCTCTATCGTGAAGAGGTATTGATGGGTGTTGTAATAGGCGCACTCGCAGAGGTTGAAGTGATTGCCTTCGAGGATTCTGCGAACATAGGGGTTATTGAGGCGAAGGACTATCAGCTTGCCTTTGCTAGTATAGTACTTGTGGTACTTGATGCGGTCGTAGATGATTACCGCTATTCCTAGAAGGAACATTGCGGATGCCACGATGATTTCGATTTCTTGTCTATTCATAACTTTCTTTTGATTTTGTCGATTGTTCTCTTGATGATTCCGTTCTCGTCTCGCTCGGGATATAACTCTTCGTTGACATCGTGGAGCTTGACAGATTGGATGCGATGAGTGGCAGGATCAAGACCATGGCTCTCGCAATAAAGTTTCCATGCCTCCAAGCCATGGGGCTTATTGGCATCCTTGGCTGCTTGCTTGGCTTCTTCCTGTCTTTTCTTTTCCTCCTCTACCCTTCCACGTTCTTCCAACAGGTCTTTATCGAACTTGCCGAGGGCTTCCATGATGTCCTGCGGATTGATTACGCTCGTATCTCTGTCGTGGTTGTAGTGGTGAAGTTTGCCATATTCACCGTTGGCAAAGGAGAGGAAGGCGAAATCCAGCTCGGTGGGAGTCCAATAGTAATACTTGGCACAGATTCTAGTGGCTAGCATCTGTATCTGATACTCACTGGCTATATCGAAGGCTCCGAGATAAGTGAAGAGTTCTATCAATCGCCCCTTGACCCATCCGATGAGCGGTTTCAAGCCTCGCTCCTTTCGCAAGGTGAGCATGGTCTTGGTGTTGCGGCTTACCGCTTCGTGGATGGATATGGGGCGAACGTAGCCATTCTTATCTTGGATTGTCGGGACTAGAGAGGATTCTTGCAGCCTTTGAAGCGAGGCTGATAGTTCGTTGCTGCTCATAATTTGGCTTGTTTATGATTTCATCGTTCCAACACTCGCCGTTGAGGTAAGTGAGGGGGTCTTTTCTGTACACTGGGTCTGGAGTAGAGGCTACGTAAGCTGGAGTGGCTAGCAAGCAAGCTGTTTGCTGCTCTTCGGTAAGTCTGTCCCATTTCTGTTTGGCTTTCTTCTTGCCTCGTTTTTTTTGATACATTTCCCACCAATCTTCGAAGGAGTCGTTTTCTCCAATAAATACGGCATCTTGCACCTTTACAGCTAAGGATTTCGTCTCATTAAACAGTTCGGCTTCCTTGTAATAGCGACCTGTAAGAGCGTAACGTACTCCTTGAATGAAGGCTTCTTGCATCGCTTCGTCGTCGGGTGCAAATTTCTTTGCCTCTGCGTTGATTTCCTTTAATGTCTTCATAAGATTCTACATTTTAGTTGTTAACTATACCCAACCGGCAACTGAACTTTCCAACTCTCGCTTGCAGTAGTCGATACTGATTTTATCCTCGGGTTCTGGTATCGGAACGCCGTTCATTGAAGCGTAGTCGAGGAAGTTTCGGATAACTGATGATGCCTCGGCGGTGGTGAGGGCTGAGATTGGCTTGAACTTATCGTTGCCTTGCTCGTCTTTCTCGCCTGTAAAGAATGGCACAGGGCAGATATGAAGCTGAATGTTACGCAAGGTGCTATAGAAGGTGTCGCCGTTCTTCATCGCCCAATAGGAAATCATGAAGTGGATGAAACGCTGCTGATTGTCGGTCTGGACTGGGTGGAACTTCTTAATCTCTAGCTTGTACTTGCATTCCTTGGCTTTCTCTACTTCCTTGACGATTGCTAGATAATCTCTAGGATCATTGGGATTATATACGCTCATTACTGTATTTACATTAAATTGATTTCTAAATGTGGTCGGGCGTAATATGTAGGTACGCCCAAGACTTGTTGAAACTTGCTCACTGCCTTCTCTGGATTGAGGTGGCGAGAGGAACCATGGATGAGAACTATCTGCTTGGCGGACTTCTCGGCTTCGCATTGCTGCAAGAACTGGATGCCATGGGCTAGGCTCATGTGGGAGAGACGGATGCGGTCGGCTTGGCTTGCGATGGTCTTGCCTTCGTTGACAGCCTTTTCTAGGAGTCCATCCTCGTAGTTGCATTCCATGAGATAGGTACGACAACCCTTGATAATCTGATGGAGATTGTAACAATCGGTAGCAAAGAAGATTCCACCAACCTCAGGGTGATAAATGAGATAGCCAAAGTTTAACACATCGTGTTCGACCGCAAAAGGTGTAATCCTGAAAGAGCCGAGGCTCTTGGTTTTCTCTTTATATATAGGCTTTGCACCTTTTACCTCATAGGCAACTTCCTTATTGGAATAAACATCTATCCCTGCCTTGATGTATTCTGGGATGTGCTTGGCATGATCAGAATGAACGTGACTCACTAAGCACCCTACCACCTTGCTTGTCTTGTACCCGATGGCTCGCTTTACCTCTTTGAAAGGTACACCTGCTTCGAGCAGCAGGATTTCTCCTGAATCTGCTCGAAGGGCATACGCATTGCCAGATGATGAAGAGCCAATAATTATTAGCTTCATCTTTGCTTACTTGAAAGGGTTATCGGTTGGCTTTGCTTCTGCTACAGAAGCTTCTTGCATATCTCCAGAAGATGGCTGTTTGATTTCGCCTGTCTCAGCATCAACCGTTATCACTTCCTTTGCCTCGGCAAACTCTGCGTCTCGCTGCTGCAAGGCGGTAGGCTTCTCATCGGCATTGATAATCTGCTCGGCATCAACGGAGAGTTCTCCCCACTTGGTGAGAAGCTGACGGAGCACGGTCTTCTCTGCCATGTCTTGGAATCCTGCGTACCAGCCCAAGCCTCCACCTTCGCCATTGACAGACTGCTTGATGGCTACCTCCTTCAAACCTTGCCATGTAATCTTGTTGTTGAACTTGACCGTTGGCGAGAAGGTCTTGGCGAACTTGCAAACATCGTCTAGGCTCATATACATTATCTTCTCGAAGCCCGATGTTTCCTTGAAGTAGGCGAAGTAGCCAACTGGTACATCTGATGTCTTGGTTCCGCTCACATCGAGTGCGCCCGTAATCTTGTCGAAGCCCTTGAACTCGCCTTCGTAGATGGTACCCTTGTTGATGTTGGTGTATTTGTTGGTGCGAAGGGCGAGGTTAACGTAACCTCTTGTACCGATTACGAGGGTTGGGGTCGGAACGAGCTGACCTGTTGCCTTGTCTTTGTTCTTGAAGACGATGATGTAAGCCTGTCCTAGCTGCTTATTGATAGGCAAGCGCAAACCTGCTGCCTTGACAGCCTCGCTCATGAGGGCGTTGGGGTCGCATTGCATCAGCTGAGGGTCGGAGGTGAAGAGTTCCATCAAGCTTGTGGTGAATGCTCCTTTGTTCTCCTTCATCGTATTCTCCAAGAGGGTCTGGTAATAACTATTGTTCATCACCGCTTGGAAGTTCTTTACTGCAAGAGCCTTCTGGGAAGGCTGCTTGGTTGCTACTGCTGTTTCTGCCATGATTATTTCTCCTCTTCTTTAGTTGGTTTATCGTTTGACATCTGCTTGCTGATTCCAAGAAGTGCGAGCGTAGCCATCGCTGCTCCCATTTCTGGAATTTCATTAATTGTACTTTCAGATAACTCCACGCTATCATGTTCGTTAAGCCAAGCCTTTACTTCGATTGAAGGTGTATTGTCTTTCATACCTCCACCTAATGCAAGCATTCCCTTGATGAGGTCTTTATCGACCTCGACTGTCAACTTTAATGTATCTGCCATATTACTTACTACCTACAATAGTAGGAATTTATTTAGTTAAATATTTGATTAATTCTTCTTTTGTCTTGAAACATTCGCTTTCCTTCTTTGTCGGGAAGACAGCGAACTTGTATTGTATGCTAGATGGTGACTCGCCCATCTGTTGGAAGAATACTCCCACGATGTTGGCACGGTGGATTTTATATCCATCCAACAGATAGACGGCATCACCTATGTTATATTTGGTATTAATTTGCATAAGAACGAACTTACTCCATTACTGCTTTGGCTGGTGTCTCAATCTTCAACTTCTCGTCTCGACTTACGTAGAGGCGTATCTGCTGATAGCCATCCTTGGCGATTGGATGAAGGTTGCTCTCACATTCATCGAGTATCATCGGCACGGACACATCGTAGAACTTGGAGATTGTGTTTGCGATGTCGATTCCTGCATTGACTTTGGCTGCACCATTGAGACGGCTGTAAGGCACGCCATCGTGGTAGCACTCACAGAATGGCTTCTTGTCGCCATCAAGGTTTGTCTTGAACAAACTCCACTGCACGAAACGGAAGTGCTTGTTTACCTCCTCTTCGAGGAGTGAGCAAGAATGCTGATAGTAGTCGGTGGCGATGTCTAGCTTCTCGTCCAACTCGTCCAACTGATTCTGATAGGTCTCTTTGTTTTTCTTGCACTCTTCGATGAGGGAAGTAACCTTGTCGTACTGCTCCTTGTTTAAGTATCGAAGCTGGAGGGAAGAGCATTTTTCGTTGAGCGTCTGGCTTTTCTCTTTCAGTTCGGCGAGCATCTTCTGCTGTTCCTCATCCTCGGCTACAGGCTTGCTGAGTTCTTCCTGCAATCGGCGTGCTTCCTCGTTGGCTTGCTTGTAGTTGTCGTTGGCTGCAAGGATTTCAGAGGAAGACGGAGGATTTTCAGCTTCCACCTCTGCAAGATGCTTCTCTGCCTCTTTGAGTGCCTTGTGGGCTTCGATGAGCTGATTCGTGGTCGTGGTGCGGTCTTCATTCAACTGCTCCAAGAGGGCTTGATGCTTGGTGATGTCGCTCTTGATATTGCCAGCCAAGGCTACCAAGTTCTTCAATCGCTTTGCCTTGCGCTCGTTGAAGCGGTCTTCGGAATCTCGCTTCATCTTCAAGACTTTCTCAGGTTGGAGAGGTTGACCGCAATGTGGGCAGAAGGAATCTTCATCATTCCACTCCCACTGCTCGGCTGACGCTTCATCGTATAGCTTTGCGCCGTCCTTCTTTTGTCTTTCTAGGTCTTCCAACTGCTGCTTGATGTGAAGTTCGGTGTCGGTGAATCCGTCCATCTTGGCTTGGAGTTCATCGACCATCGCCTGTGCCTTAGATTGGGCGGTTCGGGCGGTGATGAGGTCTGACCCATGCTTTACCTCTTCCTCGCCAGACTGCTTGCGTGCGCCTCGCTCCATTTGCTCTATTCGCTTTAGCTGGAAGTTGAGCTTCTCACGAATGGCGTTGTTGCGAACCAAGTCTGCCCCTCCTGTCTTGATCGTGGTTACCTGAGCATCGACTTCATCGAGTTGCTTCTTGGCTTCGGCTAGGCTGCTTGCCAAGGCTTCCCAGTCTTCGGCTTCGGGAAGGGTCTTGTTTAACTCCTGCAAGCGGATTGGTACTTCATCAAGCTGCTTCTGAATCTCGGAACGCTTGTACTTGATATGGTGTACGAGGGTTTCGATGTCTTGCTTCTTCAAGGCTTCGAGGACGAAATCGTACTTGGCATCACCCTCGGTGATGGCATCGGCAGTAATCTCGGGAACGAGCATCTGCAAGAACTTGCGCTGCTCTGCCCATGGACGAGATACGAAATCGGTGGCTGAGGAGCACAAGCGGAAGGTAACTTCTGGGCAAATGCTATCCACACATTTCTTGAACTCGCTTGCGGTGCAGACCTCATCGTTGATGAAGTACTTATAGGTGTTGGTACACTTGTCACCTTTCCACGAATCGGTCAATGTGCGCTTGAAGGTGAAATCATCGTGCTCGCCTGGAATATCGTCAGGCTCGATGCAGCGGAGGGACAACTCTACGCTGTGCTCGATTTCGGGGATGATGTTGTGGTCTCGGTCGAATGTCTTGATGTCAAGGGCATTGCCTTTGAGGTCGGTGCCGAAGAGGACGTAGGTGAGGGCATTGGCGATGGTCGATTTGCCCAATCCGTTCTTTCCAGATATAATCGTGAGGTCTTCGCCGAAGTTTATCTCTAGCTCTCGGATTCCACAAAAGTTGAGAAGCTTAATCTTCTCGAATAGGATTTTCTTCATTGTTGTTATTGTTTTGGGTTTCTAAATTCTGTTTCTCTTCCAACTCTGCATTGTACTGCATAAAGGCATTGGCGGTAGCAGCCACAAACTCTTCGCTATGACGCATGGCTGAGAGGATAAGGCTCTCCATGTCTTCCTGCGGTGCGTGTATGTAAGAGTATGCTCGCTGCTCTTGCTGGTCGCCCATAAGCATGATGCAGCGGAAATGCTTTGCGTTGTCGCCTACCTTATCCACCTTGTCAAGGATATGCTTGATTTGGCGGAAGAAGTTTTGCTTGATGTTCTTATTCATTTTCGTTTATGTTAATTAAAAGGTCGTTCAATGTCTTATTGTACGTGAGCCGCTTGCTCTTTAGCAGTTGGTTCAACTTTTCGGACAGGTCTTTCTGTACGGCGGTCTTCAACTGGGAGTACAGGACTCCATGAGGGATATGATGCTCATCGGGCATCAGCTCTCGGATTTTGGCGATGATATATTCTTCTTCCATTTTTTCCTTTGTTTTTCAATTCGTTATGAATTTTTGTATGCTCACCTTTAGTAAGCGGCATTAAATTGGATATATCATTATTAGAATGATTGCAATCCTTATGATGAACAACTATATTTTGTTTTAGATAATGCTTGCCATCAATCATTATAAAATACTTGTCAGGGAATATATTGTAATTTTGCTCAACAACAAGTCTGTGGATTAAATATCTGCCAGATTTGTCTGCAAAAGGATGTTCTGGGACATATATCATCTTCTCTGTTAAGTTGTTATTTTTCCTTTGGCAAATGCTTCCTTTGAACGAAGCGTTTAACTCGCCTTTTAAACCATATTGATGGTTATTATCATTTGTAAAATTGATGCTTCTAAGCTTTTTACTACACTTTACACTACAAGCAAATCCTATAATGTGACTACCTCTTAGCCTACACGCCTTCTTTACAAAAGACTTTCCACAAACAGGGCAAACAAGAGTCACAGGATGTTCAAATAGAACCCAAGCTAAATTATCAGATTTGTTATTATGATAATTGCCATCTAAATGTTTAACCATACGAAACTTATTAGGGTTAGGGATAAAAGCTGAGGCGACCAAATTATGTATCGTTTTATGCTCGACGCTCTTATTTTTAGAGAGAGTTACCATATTAGTCTTCGGACTAATTGCTAATAATTTCTCATATACCATACTACCATCAGGCTTAGTCCTATTTAAGGACTTTATTCTCCCGAGATTGCTAACTTGGTAGATACCTTCATATCCCACAATATCTTTCCAAACTTCGCTAGGTAAATTCTGAATTCCAATATGAGATTCAGCTCTTTTCTTCTTTATTTCATTACAATAGCAGTGCTTACAAGTCATTAGAGTCCCGTAGAACTCTGTCATAGGTTTAGCCTCTCCACAAATCTTACAAATTCTAAGACCATTCGCCATAATGTTTCTCCTTTTTTAATCGTTCCACTTCACCTTTATAGTATTCGATTAGTTCCTTTAACTCAAACAGAGACCAGTTCTTGGCTTGACGATGCTTCCACTCCAGTAGTTCCATCTTCTTTGCGCCAAGTTTCTTCTCTAGATACTTACCTAAATAAATAAGATGAGAGGAATTAAACCTGTTGTCGTATTGGCACTCGATTGTAACATTGTCTGGATCGAATCGGGTCGCCATGTGAATACGGCTCCAGTAGTGACTTGCATCCCCTTTCGAGAATGGCAAGAAACGTTTACAGGTTGGGCATTGGAATATCCCCTGCTCGTTCACGTCTCGAAGTCTTATATATAAAGAAAACCATCTATCCAAAGATTTAACAAGTTTTGGCTTGCTAAGTCCTGCCTTGGCTTTCTTCTTCTCCTGCGCCTTTGCCTTGGCTTCCCAAGGAGGAGTTTTCTTGAAAGGAGTTCTTTTTAATGGGGTTCTTCTATGTAATGTCATACTTTTCTTCTTTTTGGATTTCACTACTTCGGATTGCCTTCCTTATGCTCTTTATCTTAGAGTTGATGATGGATATCCGTCTATAACATAGCTCGAAGTGCTCTAGGGGACACCAAGGGTTTCGTTCGAGCTGCTTGTATATTTCGTACACCCTTTGCCGATATGTGGCTAGGGTGGTCTTTGTCAAGTCTATCATATATATTGTTTTACAGATTAAAACCTGCCTATCCTCACGGACTGGCAGGAGGATGAATTCTAATCATCGGATAGTATGCCGCTGCACACAAAGATAAAAAAATGTAATTGAGATAGTCTTTGCAGACAGAATCGAACTGCCTCTTTCCGTGTTTGATAAGACTGTTTGTTAAGGATTTACACAATAAGTTCACGGACGTGCTCCATTACACTATGCAAAGGATTGAGGGCATCGTGCGCTACCACGATTTTGAGAGCCATGCTCACCCTGTAGGCTTCAAGATGCGAAATGTAAATTATGGCTGAAAATATCTATCTATTCAGCACCTATCAGCCCTATTGTAATAACTTAGTAATAACCTAGTTCTTTTAGACCTTATTCTTCTGCACTTGTTCTACAATAGTAGAAATTTTGTTCCAATATTTCAAAGACCGAAAGTCTATCACCCTTACAATGGGTGTTTTGACTTTGTTACCGGATTGCTATATATAATGATGAAGGGTGTTGGTAGAATAGCAGCCTACGCTATTTCCTTATGGTTTGTGGCTGGAATTTTCTAGTTTTGACGCAAATAATTATTCTCTGTTGCCACTAAGACTTTACCGCTCTTTTATCACCTCTTCGTTGAGATATTATAATAACAACAACCAATAACGGATGGTGGGAAGTAGAGGAGTTGAACCTCTGTAGCTTAGCGAACCGCACAGCATCCTAACCGTTAGATGAACTTCCCGATAGCTCTCCTATCTGTCACAGACGAGAGAGTGATATGAATGAACATAAGCACCGCTGTGCCATCAAATCTATAGAAATACTTATATATTTTACTAACATTCATGTAGTTTCTTTTCAAGACCTCTCCCATCCTCACGGACAGGAGAGGGATAACGCTTTAATATGAATTTTACCTAAAAGCTAACATATAGCTTTTCACCTTATTTTATCTAACTAATTTCTGCTCTTTAACCTTGACACCCCCAAAGCGATTGAGGGCTACGTTTCTGATGTCGCCAGCCTTCTTGCTATTGGTTCGGAAGGATAATGCATTGTACACTGCCGCTTGACCACAGCCGATAACTGCCATTATTTTAGAAATTTTGTCTCTTTCGACTAAAATTCTTTCTGTTTTTACTATTTTATTCATAACTTTTTATTATATTTGCACACGAAATAATATTATCAGATGGTTACGAGAACCATTTACGAGTGCAAAGATACATATTTGTAGGCAAACGCCCAAGTTTGTAGGCATTCTTTTATAATTACTTAGTATATTTACACATTTATAAACACTAGCGTTATGGAAGGACTAAAGGAACGTATCAATGAGATAAAGGACTATTACAGACTGTCTAACAGAGGGTTTGCTGCTGCTCTAGGCACAAAACCTGCTGCAACCAACAACTATCTCAACGGAACAAAAGAGCCATCACTAGATTTCGTGGATGCAATTTTGTCTAAGTACGTGGACATTTCTGCGGAATGGCTCTTGCGTGGCAAAGGAAGTATGTTTTGCGATGACAAGCCAACAGACGAGGAAGTAACTAAAGAATTGGCTGATGCCAAGGTGAAGATGCTTGTAAAGGATGGGATCATCAAGGAACTAAAAGATTTGATTCTCGAAAAGAACAGTGGTAAGAAGACGAGCAAGGACGAGATTGTCACACAGAAGTGGGAAGAAAAGTTCGGATAATACCACTTGTACCAAACAAAAAAGGAGGGCACTAGGCTCTCCTTTTTTATTCAAAATGAAACTTTGACGGATTATAAGGTATGTCTGGGATTTTCCCTCGAAAATACTGCTCCTTCTCTTTGAGTTCAGCAAGCATTTCTTCCTCATCCTTTCTGCGAGTCAGCCACGACGACATTCTCTCGTTGAGCATTCTCTTATATTCAGCGGCACACTTATATGTGGCTTTGACCTTCCATTTTGTGCTTCTCCCTTGGATAGACCAAGAATGGACCTCTCGGACATTGTATCTTCCATCTGTATTTGTTGTATGTTGCTGTACGCTATGAGTTATACCACACTTTGCTGCCTTCTTTAGCTTGCGAGGAATGCGCTGTTTATATTTCTTATATAGCTTCATCGCTCACCTCCTTTCGGCAATAAATCTTTGATGTAAGCCCATCTTTGGATTATCTCTGATGGAGAAATAGGTTTCCAACCACTTCTAGCGAGTTTGTTTCTATCGCTCACGCTGGCGGCTCTATAATATATAGGTGGATTTCTCACGGCATTAGGGACAAACTCAAACAGAACGTGCTCGGTTAAGTCTGGCTTTTCCGTTTTTGCATCGTGCCATACTTGGCTAAGGTCGGTGTATTCGACTTCCTCCTCTAGGATAGACTTCGTTTTGGCATGAGTAAGATGTGGCGAATAGCACTCGGTATCAACCGATACCAAATCGCTGACCTCGCCCAATCGTTCTGCGCTCTTTTGACGGATATAAATCTTCTTTGGTATCATTCTAGACCTCCTTTCTTACGTATTCAATATCCTTGTATGATATTCGCTCCTTGCTCCACGTTACCTCGTCAAGTTCATTGAAGTCGGCACCATCGGGTGTGTCTTCTCCAATTACCAAGAAGATACGATCAGGAACGTTCTCCATTTCGTTCTCTCCCTCAAACTCTCGAATGGTGGCGTCTAGGAGGTCGTATATTTTTTCGACATCACCTTCAAACAGGAGTGGTTTTACCTTGCCATTCCAATTCTTAAGTTTCTTCCTAGCCTCCTTCCATGCTTCGTAAGTCTCTTGTGTAATCATAAGCTATAATATTAAAACTTTATATTTTCCTTCCACCACTCTAGCGTAGTCGGAAACTTCGGTTTCGTCTTTTTGTAATGTCTAAAACGCATAATCTTCCAATATGCATTGATGAAATTTTTGCAAGGTTTACCTGTGTCAAAGCAACTAAAATTACATCGGATATTACGTTTGCTATCATACATCATGATGTACACATAGCAATTATCCGACCACGATTCTTTCTTGTAATGCTTTTCTTCCCTCTTGCCCATACTGCTATATCTTTTTGTTTGTTGCAATCTCGGATATACGTCTTACCTTCTCTATAGTCTTTCTTGGAGGGAAAAAACGATTCTCTAATTCGCTTGCGGCTATATCTGACAAAGAGAGGATTCTGTTCAAGCACAGAGTGAGTTGATTGCGCTTTCTCTCGCTCTCAGCGAACTTACCTTTATACTCGTCACGTAACTTTGCATTCTCTTCTTCCAATTTCTTCTTGTTGGATTCTTCGAGTTCCTCTTTCTTCTTGTCGAGTTCCTTGCTTTTCTTTTGGAAGTCGGCATCAAGAAGACTATACTTCTCTAAATATTTCTCGTAAGCGGCTTTATTAGCCTTGATGCTATCCTCAACCTCCTTACGCATTTGGTTCTCCACCTTCAAACGGACATCTTCGAAGTTGATGTAGGATTCAGAGGATTCTACTGTTCGTCTTCTTATCTTTGGTTCGTGTTCAAAACCATTTCGCTCTAATCTGGAAATAATGTCCTCACACTCCACCACAGTCTCCTTTCGAAGAATAACCTTGGCATCATTCTTCAAAGATTCGTTGAGTTTCTTCAACTCCTTAACCTGCTCTTCCAACTCCTTGTTACGATTGCGGATTGCATCGTACTCTGACAAATCTACATTTACTACTGCCATAATCTCAATCTGTTACTAGTTTGTTTATGTATTTTCGCCACTCATAGTAGGAAAGTGGCATTCCTTTTCCGTAACCTATCTTGTATCGTTTGTAGCTTTTGTATGCTTTCAGCTTAATCTGCTCTAGTTCGTCCATAGGCTACGACTTTTCTTGATTCGCTCCTTGGCTTCCTTTATAAAAGGATGATTCCCACTAATACCACATTCTTTTTTGAATCTCTTCAACTCATTGAGGTTTCTGCACTCGTCAGGTGACTGAATTGCAAACACATACTTTTGCTGCATACGGAAGAAATGAAGCCCAGAAAGCTTTGTCGTATCAGTTATTAAACTATGCCACTTCTCTCTTTCATTGCGGTCTGTACGATATTCATACCTTGCTCTATCTGTCAGCATACTACAAACGAGCATATCGAAAGTTCTCTTCTTCTTTTTCATAAAAATCAAGTTAAGCCCCCCTCCGAAGAGAGGGCGGTTAATTTTACTTTACCATCATTATTTGTGGTACATTACCATATACGGGCAACTTCCCATCCCATTTCTCAATCCACATCTTTTGCAAGATTGCAGGGGTGAGCGATGCGGTCTTCAACTCGTTGGCTTCACGTTCTGCCTTGGCTTGCACAAGCATCTTTTCGGCTTCGGCTTTCTTGACGGCAACCTCATTGAGTGCTCTCTGTGCTTCTTGGATTGCCTTGTTCTTCTGATTGACGGCTTCGACAATAGAACTTGGGTACTTCAAGCCAGAAGTAAGCTGCTCTAGATGGAAGTGTTCCTTGGCAAGAGCCTTGCTAAGTTGGGCTTCGATTGCTTTCTCCACCAAATCACGATTGCTTACGATTTGGTCGGTGGTATATTTGTTCAGCTGAATGCGGAAGGCATCCTTCACGTAGTTGAACAAAGTACCATTGATGATGTCCTTCAACTCCTTACGGTACTTCTTGAATACCTTTGGTGCATTTCCATCCACCATTTTGAGCGACACGGTAGGGTCAACAGTAAACTCTGAACCATCCTTGGCATTGATGGTGAAAGGTGGATAGTCGATGGTCTGCACGAATGTTGGGTACTCGTAAACCTCTTCCGTGAAAGGATTGTACCAAACACGACCTGTGACAAGGCTCACATCATCCACACCTTTGTCAGAGCCATAAAGGTTGACCAAGATACCCTCAGAACCTGCATCTACACGCTCGCTGCATGAAGTGGTTGAAAACAATGCTGCTCCAAGCAGCGTTACCAAAAACAAACGATTAATTTTTCTGTTCATCTTTCTTGTTATTTTTGAATGTTAAACAATTTGTTGCGATTGAGAACAATATCCATAGGGTGAACGCTATCACTCCAATAATGTTCAAGGTGGTGTCTGCCTTGCTGACAGCCCTAAGACTTAGGCTAAGAATCATAAGCGTTGAGAGTAGCCAAACAACAAACAACATCACTTTCCATTTGATTTTCTTCATAATTCAAAGTATTTTTATAATTGTTTCTTCTTTAGTCTTTCGTAAACCTCTAGAATCTCCTTATCGGATAGAGGTTCTTCGTCTAGTCTATACTGGAAGAACTTGACCTTTGTGATAGCAGACACCGCATATTTCTGCGCAAGCTTCGCTATCCCATTGAGCGTGCCGGTCTTCTTGTAAACATCAACGACATCACGGATATACTTGATGAATTGTTGCTTCTGATACTCTGCTACGTTGACAGGTGCTTGTTGAGAGCGAGTAATAACAATCTTTTCATCGCTACCTTGGTTAAGACAATCCTCGCCACGTTTTGAGATGTTCATGCAATCACAGAACTCATCTGCCCTTGTATATGCGCTACAGAGTGCGCCACGGAGAGAATCAAGCATATTCTTAAGTTTGATGTTCTCATCGGCAAGTCTATTCAACTTAACAGCCTTCTCCTTGATGTACTCTTGGCTATTATTGAAGGCTGCTTGCAGCTTTTCGTACCTATTGTTTAAATTATCGAACTTGGCACGGATTTTTTCTCCGTTCCACTTCTTCGGCAAGATTTCCTTTCTCTCGGAATAGGTTGCAAGCATATTCTTGTACAAGGTTTCTTGCTTATCCAACTTGGACTTCAAGTCCTCGTTCTCTTTTTTGAGGGTGTCACGTTCCGCCTTGACCTTATCGTAGTTCTTCAAGACGATGTTCAACTCCTCTTCCTTTGTTCTTTCCATAAACTCTATAAGTTTAATATGATTTTCTATGTTTTCTTAAGACCGAGCCATTATAGGCAGCAGCGAGTGCTTGCCAACTTTTAGGTTTTTTGCCTTTTTTAGTCAAGAAATGCGCTCTGAACATTTCCATCCAAACTTCTTCTCTGTAATCTTTCCAACCTTTGTAGTCGCAATAGTCGTTGAACTCCTTGCGCGTAGGTATATAATTTAATTTATTCATAACGATATATTTTTTTTATTTTTAAACCTGCCAACTTAGATTCGCACGTGGGTATAAAGTCCCCTTTAGCGAAAGTGCAAGAATTTCCGTCTTACCAATCGCCGCAGGGTTCTCTCTTTCTGCCGAACTTGAGTTCATGCTTTCGAGGGATGCGCAACCAAAGCATGGCGCAACACTTCACTGATTCAAGATGCTTCTTGGTGCAAGTCTCAGCTAGACTTCTCTGCTATCGCACTGTCCCCCACCTTTCGGTGCCCGCTTATGCAGCCTTGGTTGCAGAGTTTTAGATGATAGCCAAAATGACTATGGTGTAACTATCAAATATCATTATCCCAACAAAGGGAATGCAAAAATCCCCAAAGTTGTGTTGCGACCAACTAAGGGGATTCATATATATATCGTTACCTATTGAAGGCTACAATAATTTTCAATATCTTCTTGTGTCAATCGCAACTTGACGAGTGCAAAAGTAATACGATTTTCGGTAACCTCCAAATTGCTTTAAGGTCAGTTAAGATTTAGAAAAGGTCTAAATATCAAAGAAAAGTACCCAAAAATTTGTGTTATAAAAAAGTTATCATTATCTTTGCAGTGAAAAAGGAAATTACTGAATTGCAGCTTGTTAGAAAATTTCAAGTATGACCCCTAAGGGTGTACTACTATAGCAAAAGAATGACGCTTTAAAATGAATTTTTCTAAAAGGAATATAGCTGTAATCATCTAGTTAATAGATAGTTACAGCTACATTTGTTTTCACGAGTTGATAACATATTGATAACATCGAAAGAAATAACGTTACGATAACGTTATACGTTGGTATCTTTACAACTTGTTGATAACCAAACATTTCAGCTTTTCCCAACAAATGTTAAACAAAAGTGTGTTATGACTATGTTATCAACCACTTGTAAAGATGTTATCACAAAATGGGGAAAATTAATTTAAGTATTATTCACAATCGGTTGAAGCGTGGAACGGCTCAAAAGCCTGTTTCGGTGGAATTAAGGTTCACTTGTGGGGGTAAGCGTAAGTATATCTCCACTGGGGTGAAAGTATGCCCTTCGCAATGGTCTGAGGGTAGTAAGCATGTTATCAGATGCAAGGATGCCGAGGTTTTCAACAAGCAAATTGATGCCTTCGTGGATAGAGCAAACGAGGTTATCGCCAAGATGATTGCCAAAGGCTCTACAGACCTAGAGGAGATTCCTGCACTGATGGATGGCTGCTCCAATAAGTTTGCTGACTTCATCACCTACTGCGAGGAACGTACCAAGCAACGCAAAGTGAGCGACCACACCAAGCGAAGATACAAGGTCTTCACCGACTTCTTGAAGAAATGGGGAAAGATTAAGGAGTTCTCCGATGTCAACGTATCTAACGTGCGTGCTCTGGACGAATACTTGCACTCCAAGGGATTAGAACAGAGTACTGTCTATTGCTACCACAAGTATCTTAAGCTATTCGTGCGTGATGCGTGCATTGATGAGCTTGTGGAGAAGAATCCGTATAACTACCTACCTTTCAAGATTGGCAAAGGAGACAAGGAATTTGTGGATTGTCTGCCTATCGAAAAGTTCGAGAGTATCAAGCGATTGCACCTAGAAGTGGACTATCTCGTCAAGGCTAGGGATTTGTTCTTGATGCAGTGTTACACTGGGTTGGCTTACTCCGACCTTATGGCTTTCGATTTCAGCGAGTGCGAGGAATCGGGCGGCAAATACTATTACCACGGCAAGCGAGTGAAGACTGACACGGATTTCACCTTCCAGCTATTGGGCGGTGCGGTTGCCATCCTAAAGAAGTACGACTTTCGATTGCCCTCTATCAGCAATCAGAAGTACAACGAGTATCTGAAAGCTATCGGTGCCATTGTTGGTGTGCCCAAGCTGCATAGTCACATGGGCAGGGCTACGGCTGCTACGCTCTTCCTCTCGTTCGGGATGCCCATCAACGTGGTGGCAAAGGTGCTCGGGCATACCAACATCAGGCAGACACAAAGATACGCTCGTACGCTCAATCGTGATGTTTATTCGGCATTTGATAACATCGAAGGCAAGATTTGATAACATATCTGATAACATAACGCTAGATAACTAGCTTATTCTATGCGTGTTATCAAGAACTGACAAAAACGACTAAAGGGTAGCCATCACTGACTACCCTTTTCTTCTTGTTGTTGGTCTCGCTCTCGTTTCTCCCTTATGGCTTGTCTTATCCACTCGGGTCTCTTGTTGCCCATAGCGTCTAGGAAATCATACATTTCCTCGTTAACGTGGATTACCACTCGGTTTACTAGGGCTTCCTTGCCCTTGCCTTTCCATCCTGCTCCCTCTCTGTAACCTCCCCACCCTGGGTGCAGGTTCTTCGCTTGCACCACCTTGCCTTTTCTCGTAAGGTTAAGGCGGGAGATAAGCTTCTGACCATTGTACACCTCGGCATACTGGGCATCGGGTGTTGTCTGTAGCGCATTTTCGGCTACTGCCTTTATCTGCTCTTTCTTGTCGCTCAACATTTCCGTCTCGTCCAAGATGCACAAATCATCATATACTACGATTCTCGCTCTCATAGCTTTCAGAAAATTGTGGGGAGTCGGTTACACTCCCCATTACCTTTTAACTCAATATTCCTACAATAATGCTGAAAAAGAAGATTATCAGCACAAACCATTCCTGCTTACTCATTATTGTTACCTCCTTCCTGCTCAGTCAGTGAAACAATATCGTTAACGCTCTCGTCCTCGGTGAAGAAAGAAACCGACATATCCTCGTTGAGATAAGCCATTGCCACAACTTCTTTATGCGAGTTCTTGATGATACAAACATCACCCCTTATCTCGCTCTGTCCCTTTAGGTAGCGGATTGCGGTCTCCTTGATTGCCAAAGGATTCAACTTCTTCGTTGTCACGTCTCCACTCATTGGGAAGACAAACTTAAACTCTTGCTTCTTCATACTGCATCCTCCATTGGTTTATATCTGAATATAAAATCAACTGCTAGGTTGTCGTGGTCAACTTCGACATAAGCATAGCGGTTGAAGTCTTTCTTGTCACTCTCCTCGAAGTCTAGCGTACCATCTTGAAGCAACTTTCTATAAAGAACGTTTACCCACTCCTTTCTTGGTATTTTCTTTTTCCCTTTCTCACGAACAAAAACAGACACCATAAAAGTGAAAAACTTGACTTCGCAAAGTGCATCATCAATGTAGCCACAATATCGCCCCTGCTCATCACTGGCACACTGGGAGAAGTGTTCTCCGAGCAAGCGAGAGACGATGAGCTTCTTATCGTCCTCGCTGAAATCGTAATTAACTATTCTACTCATATCTTTTCTTTACTTTAGAATCATCGCCCAAACCTTTTGCCAGTATCACACCTGTTTCGATTCCTTGAAGATAGGTTTCTGCATCCTCGAAATTCATGTAGGTGCAAGAACTCAATCCGTCCTCGAAGATGTCAACACACTCGGATTCGTACCCCTCAGTGCTCTCTATCTCGAAGCATTCTCTTGAAAGGTGCTCGTTGATGTTGTTGACAAGTGCATTCAGATAGTCAATATCTCGCTTGTCCGCACCCATATTCTCGTTGTAATCAATCATGATCCACCTCCTTTTCTGTAATCAACAACTCCTCGAACACTGGGAAGTCGGTTACTTGGATTCCCCAGTTCTCGATATTGTTCTCTCCGTACTCCTCAACGTCCTCGCCCTCGTACTCGTCGGCATAGAAAGCTTTGATGCTCTCTTTCTCCTCTGCCATCTTCTCCTTGGCTGCGGTCTTGGTGGAATACACTCCCACAACCTCGAACGTGTCTTGGTCTTGGTTGTCTCGACCTTGCTTGGTCAACACAAATACTTTCATTGTTCTCATTGTTGCTTGTCTCCTATGTTTGATTAATAAAATATCAACTGGCTCTGCAAGTCTTCGCAATACTGCTCTGCGTATGCTCTTGCATCACTCTCACTTGCGCCGCTATTCATTGCAGCGTAATAGGCATCGTTGTAGATGTCGTGTATTACTTCACTCATTGTGTAAATCCTTTCTTTAAATCGTTAAACTTATTCTTATCTTGGTGGGCTGCCAGTCTCTGCCACTGGCTCGGTGGCTGTCTTGCGATTCCACTAGCCCTATATTAAGCAACAACAATTATTTCTATCTGATAGGCTGCAATACTCTAGCCTTTGGAACGTTCTTGCCATTCAGTAAGTAATTCACTCTGTGCGGCTCTCTCTGCTTCACAAACGTCTCCTTGACCAAATATCTGCGGTTCAAGTGGTCTGCGATGGTCGCTCCCTTGAAACATTTCTCCAGTATTATCATAACTTAGCCCTCCATCAAATGTTTAACAAGTTCATCCTTGGTGGCGAAGATTTCGTCAAAGCCATAAGCGATGTACTGGTTGCCTACGTTCAACAACACTTGGTTGTCGTTTAGTGCTCGCTTTAGCTTGTCCTCTAGTATTCCTCTATTATCAAAACAATAATAGTTGGTGAAATTAGGGTTGATGCCACTGGCTACAATGTGGAATACATCTTCACCTAAATCTCTAGACTTGTAATCAGCGAAGAATTTGTTATTGTCCGCTGAGCGTGTCAAAGTCAAGTGAACAATCTTACCTTCAATAATCTTGTTATTTCTCATTGCGTACACTTTCTGACCGATATAAAAGTCGGTCTGCAAGGTTATAGCTGCCCTTGGCACAACTTGTACTTTGTCCGTGTCTAGCCAAAAACCTGCAACCAAAGTATTTCCATGTGCTATGTCTTGGGCGATTCTGTCAAACACCTCCTTGTCGGTTGGCTCTCTATCGAAATACTCTCCGTTCTCGTCCTCTTCCTCAATATCGTAAGTGTATTCGTATCCGTCCTTGTCTGTGATAACAAGTCCGCATGCTTGCGCCTTTACCACATCTTGGATGGTTGTTACCTCGAAACCTACAAAATTTCCTACTGCTATTGTATTCATATCTTATTCTCCTATAATTTAAATTGTTCGTTACTTGCTATTGTTCATTGGTTTGATTTCTCCGTGCTTGACTGCATCCTCGTAAAACTCTTGTGTTAGAAGATTCTGTGAGCCATAATAGCGGAAAATCGTGTCTAGCGCTTGCTCTGTTGGCATTCCTAGTAATACACCTTTCAAGTATCGGTGTATTGCTAGCTGCGTTTTCTTATCTTCTGTTCCCATAATTCACTCTTGCGTTATAAGTTCTTCCGATGATGTTATCTACCAGTGCTTGGCGCTCATAGTCGGTGCAGTCCGCAAAATCCGTCTGCTCCTCATAGAAACGTGCTGCGCTCTTCAATTCGTGAAGGCTCGCTTTGGTGAAGTCCTTGGCTGGGTTCAACTGGCGAAGACTCTCGCAAGTCTTGCAATACTCGATGAAGTCAACCAACTCCTTGCGCTCCGTCTCACGTGCGTGTGCGTGCGCATAACTGGCGATTGTTACCAAAGGTAGGATGGCTATTGCCATCACTACCAAAACTTTCTTAATGCTCTTTCTCATGCCCATTTAATTGTTGCTGATATTATTGAATTCATTTCTAACTTAACGACTAGATTGTTGTCGTGAGCGAGTTCTTTTACGAAATCTTTCAATCTCTTTTCCATTTCTCGCTTGTTGACATATCCCGAGAATAAGATATAAATCTGTCTCTCGTTCCAATAGTACTTTGCATTGGCAATAGTATTATTGATGTACCCGACAACTTCTGTTTTGTTCTTTTCCTTGGCGGTGTATTTTCCGCCATCATACAGAAGACTTGCCATTTGGTCGAAGTCTAGGAAATTACCTACATAATTTATCTTCATTGTCTTACGAATTAATCTTTTTATCTAGTCTCTTTAATACCTTGTCGGTGTCCTTGCTGAAGCTAATACTGGCTTCAATAACTATCTTGTCTCCTATTGCCTTGCGATAACTATTTGTTGTTACCGCTGCAAGAAGTTCGGATAGTACGTTAAACTCCTTGTCTGTTAGTTCAATCTTAATTTTCTCCATATGGCATTAATTTTATGTCTATATTGTAAGGAAGTGTGTGCATTGGCTTATCCTCCTCGTTGGTGTACTTGAAGAAGTTCTTCGATTGGTCTCCTCCAAATTTATTAATGGTGGATTCTATCGTACCTTTGCATATCTGATGCGTTAACTCAACACTCCAATAATGGTAAATCGAAGAAAGTTGAAACTCCATCTTGTCTAGTCTAGCCAGTGCAATAAGCCCGAAATCGGGATTTACGAACAACATGTTTTGACCTACGAAAATAGCGTCTATTCTGTTGGTTGCGTCCTTTGTTACTCTAATTACTTTCATTGTCCTATTATGTTTAAATGTTCATATACTCTTCCTTGGTGTGGTGTCCATTAAACCAAATGTCGTTTGATTCCTTTACGTTACCTCTCCATCTGTCTACGTTGTGTAACTTATAGATGTTATCAACATATCTATCGAATATGGATTTAACCTTATTAACCTTTTCGAGTACCTTGTTTCTAACCTCTTTGCTTGGTCTTCCGTCCTTCCATGAATCGCACATCAGATAATTCATGATGTATGTTAACTGCTTGTACAACTCATAAGGCGATTTTTTCTTATTCTTCATTGTCTTGTATTGTTTGCGTGGGGAGTGCGCTTGCGCACTGGGGGCGCTGCCCCCTTATCTCCCCACTGGTTATTTACTCATCGGGTAAATGTTTACCCTTTTCAATTGCTATTCTAAAGATAAATCCAATAATGGCTCCAAGTACATAAGGTGTTATATCTAGCATATCACTTGCCCTCCATCATCATTCGTTTGACTTCCTCGTAAGACTGGTTAACCAACATCTTGCGAGTTCCCTTGCTCTCTATTGGGTTTATGAATACTAGCATACATTCACCCTCAAATGGGTATAAGTAAGCTAGATTACTGGTGTTCACAAGTCCTGTGATTCCACCGCTTGTAAGTTCGATAAACATATTCTGTTCCTTTCTTTTAAATTGTTCTGTATCCACTAACTAACACTTTGTTGTACAAGTCGTAAATCTCATCGAAAACCTTTTGTGTTTGGATATGTATCTCACATTTACCCAAAAAGCCTTCCGTCTCGGATGTCTTCAAAGACTTTGTGGCGATACCCTCCAAGATGTCACGTAGTAGAAAATACTCGCTATCTGTTAGCTTGATATTCTTCATTGTTGTTCCTTTCTTTTAATTGTTATTACTAGTGCGGTCTCACGGCTTGAACGTGAAGTGCTCCTCTATTCGCTGACCGCTCCTTGTGTTACTTGTGCCCGAAAAGGAATATCTTAACTAACTGGTGGTACGTCTTAATGTCATCCTTACAAAGGTGTCTCAAATCGTCCAACAAATACTCCTTGCACTCTCTGTTGCCCTCTCTGTAGGTGGCTTGAATGTCCTTTACGTTCGTGCTGCCGCACTCTAGCCAGTACAAGAAGATAGCCCCTAATGATTCGTGGCAATTACTCTCATCATAGAATTTCTTCTGTTGCTCATAAGTCTTGTTCTTTCTCATTGTCTATTTAACTTTAATGTACATAATTCTATAATAAACGTCTCGTCCCTCCTTAGAAGATTCTGTATGAGAATAGCGCTCCCAAGTATGGTAGTACTTTCCGTTATGTCGTGTTCGTCCTATCCATCTGTAACCGATTTGTTTATTAAGTTTCTTCGAATACTGGATTCTCTCCTTAGTGAAAGTTGCGGGAGAATAATGCTCCTCAACAACTTTCTTTCCCTCGTTTGTGCTCCACAAAGTTTGGTATAATATCTTGTACCCCATTGTCTTAACCTCCTATTAATTAATACTTCCGTCCTCATATACTTCGATGTTCCAGTTGTCTGCAACATCTTCAAGTGCATCCGCCATCTTGTCGGATTCCATAACGTTGGATAACTCTTCTAGAAGAGCGTCCGCTCCTTGTACTCCCTTAAGGTTCTGCAATAATGTGTAAACCTCTCTCCAATCTCTTTTAACTGCCATATTATTAACCTCCTATATATTAATAGTTTAACTTGTTCTTTAATGCTATTATCTCCTCGATGAGGGATTCAGCGAAATGCTCGGGATATGCTCCCATTTTCTCGTAACTTTGAATCGTTGGGATTCTATTGTCTAAAGCGATGATAATTGTTTGTATCTCATCACTTGTAAGTGTTATTGTTTTCTCCATTATGTGACCTCCTATAATTAGTTATAAACTCCTTGATTGCACTTGCTAGGGCATCTACCCAACTTGCAAGTATAATAGTCGTAGTCTTGCGATATTGGCGAGTAGTGATAAACTCTGTACTCGCAACCGCTGCAATATTCGTTTGCCATTGTCTTGTGTCCGTTAGGCTCGGGGAGGGGCGCAGCCCCGTGGGGCTTGCCCCTTATCTCCCAAGGGTGTTACTCACTCATTTCATATACCCAAAATGTAGCTATTCTTTTCTCACCTTGTGCGATATTCGATAGCTTTGCAAAATTGCCTGCATCCTCCTTGTTATCGAATTGTCCCGATACATCAGTACTCTTTGTTACATTGTACTGCTTGATAACTAAATACTTCTTCATGTTGTTGTTGCTTTAATAATTAAACATCTAGTTAAAAAGGTGCAGGTGTACGTTTGCTCCCAACGTCTGCAAGCTATATGCAGCCTAGCTCCCTCTCTTAACGTTCGTGGGTCAACGTGTTTCGATATTTAACCACTCTAACACGAGTGTGTGTTTACTTCCGCCCTAGAAGAGTGTTTGAGACTTCTTTGTCTGTGCGCCTTTGGCAGTTCTGCGCTAACTGGGTTGCATTTTCCTTTGATGTTTTAGAAGTTCTATCTCTTCCCCATTTCCCGACTAAGCTGTTACTTTATAGAGGTAGTTAAACGTGATTGGGCTAAACGTGCCATCGTTCCTCTTTGAAATCTCGTTGTAACTTGATTTCGAGTGCAAAGATAGCGCATTTCTGCGAAAGTTGTATCAAAATATCGAAATATCTTGCTTATTTTTACGCTATTTAACTAAAAACTAGCGCAAATATACGAAAGTCTTAAAAGAATTAACAAATAAATAGCGTAATTATACGTTATCAAAAATAAAAAAGTTTGGTAATTTTGCGCTAGTTTGAAAGAAATTTTGTATCTTTGCAACCTAAAATATATAAAATATGATAGAATTAAGAGTAAAAGAGTGCTGCAAGGCACACAACATATTGATGTCAGAATTGGCTACCCGAATGGGCTATGAGCAAGTAACCAGTCTTAACCAGTTGTTGAGACGAAGAAAGATTGGGCTTGACAAGTTGGAGCAAATGGCAGATATAATCGGCTGCAAGGTGTCTGAATTGTTCGAGGAGGAGAGCAAAGAAGACTTTGCAGCATATATCCGCTACAATGGTATTCACTATACCGCTGATAGTATCGAAGAGTTCTTTAAACAAGTAGATGAACTAAAGGTTATAATAAAATGAAGAAGTTGAAAGATGTATTGTTGGGCTTGCTCGGTGCTTGCTTTGTTGGTGTTGTATTGGTGTATTCATTCAAGAACACTTTCTTCTATAGTGTGAATGATGATGTTGAGCGAAAGGCAGAAGAGCAGAAAGAAGAGTATCACAGAGAGTACGAAGAAATGGAAGTTTGGGCAGATTCGGAAACGAATTACTATCACTTTGACTATTACTGCAAAGGGGTTCACGAAGATATGACCGACAAGATGCCATTGTATAAGGCAGAACAACAAGGGTTCGAACCTTGCCACTTCTGTACAGAGTGAGGGCGCCAGCCCCTCGGACGTGGGGAGCGGCGCAGCCGCTGGGGGCGTTGCCCCCTTATCTCCCCGAGGTTCTTTTCACCCTCTCCACATAAGATAGAGAGAAGAAGAAGAACAAACAACAAGAGAGAAGACAAATGAGAAGACAAAACATCCTGCAAACCCTGCAAACTATGCAAACCCTAAGACTTGACCTAGACTTGACACGGAGTTGGTACGGACTTGACACGGAGAAGGTCAAGAGAAGACTGTGAGAAGAAAAGTGTCTAGATTCTGCTTGAAATATCCTCTCTAGCCCCTTGTTTCTAGATTGTGGGTAAATCTGTGCAAAACTCTGGAACATGCCTAAAAAGGGCTGAAAATGGCTCTAGATGGGCTTAAAATGGGCTTTAAACGGCTCAAACTTGCGAATTTGGCTGAAATCTCGGGGAATCGGGCGAAATCGCTAAAAATCGCTCGAAATGGTTTGAATGCGAGTGCAAAACAAACAAGACTGGGGAAGACTGGAGGTTAAATCTTCTTAATCGAACCTTATGCGCATGTGCGTACATATTTAATGCAAACCGAAAATCTAGGTAATTAGGACACGAAAAGCACAATTATCAATTATATTTACACTTTGCTTTTATTCACCATCGGGAGTGATTGAGACTAAAGTCTTAATTACTAAGTACTTGTATTTTCTTTACAATAATCGCTTTATTTGACAAAATGGCTCGGTTGAGGGCTGAATGAGTGAATGGGGTGAGGGTAAAATGCGCCCCGACTAACACATTTATGAGGTTTTGAGGACAAAATACCCTCATCGTGGTATCGGCAAAAGCGACCTTCAAATATTATATATTTGCCCTCGAAATCATCAAATAATAGCTATTATGACAGAAATATTACTTAGAATCCCGAAGAACTTGACTGCATCCCCAGTGATGGCAGACAAGAAGGAGTGGGTTGCCACTGCTGCAATGTTGGCTGGCTCTGTCGCTTCCTCCATATTTGGCGCAAACAAGGCAAAGAAGGCAGCGAGAAAGGCGCAAGCGGAGAATACTTACCGTTCGAACGCTGAAAAGGCATGGTACGACAAGAACTACAACACAGACTACCTAGACACCAAGGCGGGGCAGAATCTTATGAGAAGAGCCAAGGAAGTGCAAGACGATTATGTTCGCAAGGCTGACGGAGCGGCTGCGGTTGGTGGTGGCACTGCCGCTTCCGTGGCGATGGCTAAGGAGCAAGCAAACAAGGCTATGGGCGACACGATTGCCAACGTTGCAGCCCAAGACACTGCGAGAAAGCAACAAGTCGAGGATGCCCACTTGCAGAACGTTCAGCAGTTGAGCAGAGAGAGACAACAGATTGAGACCGACAAGGCGAATGCCACTTCCCAAGCAGCCCAAAACATGAGCAATGCGCTCTTCTCTGCGGGTGTGAACCAATTGGGGTCACAACTCGAAGGAGGTAAAGGACTGAATAAGAGCGGCTTAGGTACAAGCACACCTAATGTTGATACCCAAAAGATAACAGAAGTGAGCAAACTCGCACCTAACCCAGTGCCAAAGCAGCCAAGCGGTGGACTCGATGGAATGGGCAACGACCCTCTAGGGCTAGCGACTGGTGTTCACTACAAAGGCAAGGTGTACAAGTAACGAGGTGGCAAGTCGGTTGGAGGTGCATCCAAAAGGTGAGTGGACGAGCGACCGAGGCAAGGCAAGGTGGACAGGCAGACAGGTGTAAACATCGACCCCAAGACCCCCACCCCCTTTGACCACCGTTGCAAATTATAGTAGATAAATACATAAATAAAAATGTCCTCCACCCCCCCCACCCCCTCTTTTCCAAAATGGGTTTTCCGATTTTCCCCACCCCCTTAAAAATCGAGAAGTGTTAATAAGTTTAAAACAGAGAATATGAAGAAGGTTTTAATCAATAGAAAGAAAGTTGACCTCACAGATTCAACCCATTGGGAATTGAAGGAAGTGAAGGTGTCTGCTTTGTGCAAGATAACAAGAGAAGGTCAGCTTGGCTTGTATAACTGCAACACGAAAAAGTTTGAGGGCATAGAAGGTGACCTGATTGAGTACCACAATGGCAACAAGTTTTATCGAGGTCACGTTGTTGACTACACTTGTTTTCAATTTGTATGCGCAGCAGAATACGGTCGTGTTCTTTTAACAGCCTATGATGCTTATAACCACATGAAGGTTTTAGAGCACAATGGCGAAATTTCAGAAGTTTAAACGTTTAAATAGAAAAAAGATGCTACATTGTGATACGTATTATAAGTTTCAGGAGATTTGGATAAGAAATCAGAAATCTACAGAATATAGGGAGAAGTCTTTTTATAAGTTTAATCCAAACGAGTCACCCTTAGCACAAATTGCTAGAATTAATAACGGAATATTGAATTAATATTTAAATAGAATAGATTATGACATTAGAAGAAGCAAAGAAGCTATTGAAGAAGGAAGGTTTTGGATTTCATAAAACATCACGCCCTCTTACTATCTTTTCTAAGACTTTTGATAGATATGAAAGTCCTAAAATTGTAGAGGCTCTGAAAGTTCTTGTTAAAAACAAATATAATGTGACAATGGAGTCTCGCCTTTTTCATGAGTGCAAGGAACGCTTGAAGAAGGAGTTTGAGGCGAATACTACGGCTCCTAGAGGAGACTCGTCAGGCAGAATAGGCGAAGGTGGCATCCCTTTGAATGCAACAGAAGGAATGCATTTGAAGTGGGCAGATAATAAGAACACAGCCGAGAATCCTGCTTTGAATGAGTCTGCCAAGTTGTTCAACGATGCCTTGCTTGACGAACAGGCAAAGAAGATTGAGCACTTGGACGAGCTTTCCGCTTCTCGCAACAAGATCATCGTGAAGCAGAGCAAGAAGATTAGCAAGCTGAGAAAGATTATCCGTGACAAGGATGTCGTTTTGTCTGACGTAGCAGAGGAGCTTCGCCTTTCAAAGGTTCGTGAGGAGAATCTTACTTCCACCTGCCAGAAGTACTTGAAGGAGATTGAGGAGTTGAGAAAGAAACTTGCAAGCATCGTGGTTAACAATGTGGATGCTCAGGCTTTGAAGAGTGCGGAGAGTGCTCTCGGCTACAAGGAGAAGATTATCGAGAAATTGAAGAATCAACTTCATGATTTTCAGCAAAAGCACTTTGCCTTAATGGACGAGAGAGACCAGACTGTAGGAGAGTTAAAGGCAAAGCTACGAAACCTAAAGAAGTCTCGCATTCCAACTCCAGAGGAGGCTTACAAATACTTCGATGAGAGAGTCTGTGACCTTAGCTCTGTACCTAGTGTTATTGTCATTCCAAAGGAGCCTAAGAAGCCTATCGAGGACGAGATTATGGAAGGCTGCAAGGAAATGTTGCGTTTGAACATCAAGTTGATGCGAGATTTGTTTGACGAATAATCGTTAATATATGAGCAAGTTTAGACCAAACAATAATAATAACAATAATGGCTCTCAGCCTCAGCAGCAGAGAGTGCCTATTGCCACTACTGGACCTAGCTACATGGTTCAGCAGATGGCGGCACAGAACTTTGCGATGAGGAACGGAGGACAGTTGCCTACTACAATGGCTGGTGCGCCGAATGGGAATGCTCCTGCGGTGGCGGTGGCTGCGGCTCCTATGAGCATGAACTTCTTTCAGCAGAATGGCGGTGCGACTGGCAAGTATGAGGCTCCTGTCGTGCAGCAAGAGCCTGACCTTACGCCTTCCACTCCTGCCCCTGCCCCAGAGTATGGGACGGATGGAGTACAGTTCGCCAATCCTTCACAGCCTCAGCAAAACGATATGGATTCCTTGTCGGCGGCTCTGAATGGCGCTGGCGTTTCTCATCCTCAGCAACAGGTTCCCGAGTTTCACGCCGACCCTTCACAGAGGGACGGAGGTTTCTTCGGGTGGCTCAGCGGATTGATTCCGAAGAATAGACCGGGTATGAGAGAGGGCGAGACTCCAGATGAGTATGATCGCCGAATTACCACCAACAGGGAGCGTATCGCTGCGTTCGCCGATGCCATCCGGCACATGGCTAACATCGTGAACACTGCCAAGGGTGCGCCTCTACAGCAGTTCAACGACCCTACTGCCATGCTCGAACAGGGGTATCAGAAAAGAAAGACTCAGAGAGCACAGAAAGCGGCGGCGGATGCCAATGCAGCTTACAAGATGGCTAACCTTACCTTGAAGGAAAGGGCGGCTGAGGCTGCTGATGCTTACAAGCGAATGTCTCTCGGGTACAAGGATTCGGCTGACAGAAGAGAGCGAGACAAGTTCAACTACCAGATGGCTAAGGATGCTGCTGCGGCTCAAAGACAAGCGGAGCAGGATAAGCAGAAGCAGAGCAACTGGGAGAATCAGTTTAGGTTCAGACAGCAACAGGCGGCTATCTCCAATGGTCTCAGACAACAGTCCATTGATAAGCGTGGTAGTGGAAAATCTGGCGGCGGTGGACGTGGTGGCTCGAGTGCAGGAAACAGCTATCCTCTCTACAATCCTAATACTGGACAGACCGAGCACTTCAAGAATGAAAAGAGCTGGATTGCCAGAGCCAATGAACTTGGATATAAGACAGATACTCCTTCATCAAGCACTACGAGCCAAGAGATATACGACAAGAACGGTGTCAAGAAGGTATCTAACACTACCAGAGGCAAGTCGGTTGCGGCTCAAATCGGTAAGCAGATGGCTCAGAAGAAGAAACAGAATGCCAACAAGAACGCTCGAAAAGGTTCTAAGCTAAAGAACACCTCGGCACTTGGATTGTAAAATAGTAAATATTATTGATATATGAGTGACAATAACACAAGTTACTTCGATTTGTACAAAGCCTTGAAAGCGGACGGTGCGGTTCAGGGCGACTGGGGTAGTTTCCATAAGTTTATTGGTGCGCCTGGCAAGCAGGGCTACCTCAACAGAAAGAAACTCTATGATGCGCTGAAAGCGGATGGAGCGGTGCAGTCTGGCAGCTACGAAGAGTTTAATATGAAGCTTTTCCGTGGCGGTCAGGCTAGCTTGAAGGCTGCAAAGCAGAGACAAACACAGAAGTCTGTACAGTCTCAGCCTAGCAAGCCTATGACTACTGCTGAGAGGGCAAGGCAGATTGGTCAGGAGTATATGCAGGGAAAGGCAGGAAAGAGCAAACAGCCTGTGGATTACCTTCACAGACCTCAGTCTCAGCGTGGAAAGGCGCCTGTTAATGCGCCAAAGAACGCCTCTCCTTTCGTTCAGTCCCTTTATGAGATTGACAATGCAAAGAAGGGAGCGGACTATCCTGTAAGCTACTCTTCCCCTAGAGGCGTACAGCAGGTTTATCAGCAGAATCAACAGGTGAGAAAGCAAGCGGCGAAGACCGCTGCAGACCATATCGCCAACGATGAGTATCGCCGTCAGAGTCAGCCGATGATTGACAACGGAACCGTGGGCGTAATGAAGCCTATGGGGCAGTTGGAGGAGGATATGCAGCAAAGCGCAAAGCAAATGGTGGACACTAACATGCTAGGCGACGTGAACGATGCCATCAAGCAAGGTCTCGCAGAAAACGAGGAGAATGGTGCCTATGAAATGGGAAGGGTCAGCGGCTCTACAAGCGGTAGCTTCTGGGATAAATATCTCAGTATGCTCGGCGGTCAAGGTACTTCGTCGACTGCTATCCGTGCCTACAATGAGGCGAATGACCCAGAGAAAGCCTTGAAGCGTATTGGATTGGGGTTGCAGACGCTTGCGGATGATCCGAGATTCTCCAAGCAGATTTCGGACGAAGCAAACCGACTAGGCGTAACAGAGGACTACTATAAGAGCTATCTCGCCAACCAGCTAAACTCTGAGCTTGAAAAGAGATTCGATAAGGAGGCTATCAAGAAGTACTTCCCGAAGGATTCTATCAGCTATTGGCTCAACAATGCAGCAAGAGCCAACACGATAACGAGCACCATCATGGGTGCAGCTGGAACTAAGGGTGTGAACCGTCTGGCTGAGGAAGCCATGGCGGAAACCAATGAAGGAAACAATCCATACTACAAGCCATCCACATTCGAGAAGGTATCTTCCGAGGTGGCAGGTATGGTATCCGACCCTTTATTTAAGGGAGCAGCAGGAGCTGGCGGAAAGGTAGCAGGCAAACTCCTTGGCAATAGCACAAGGGTTGGTGCGTTGATGGCTAACGGCAACTTGGCGCAGAGACTTGGATTGTCTGGTGTACAGGCTGTGACTAGTGGAGGCGTTACTGGTTTCACCTTTGGCGCAACAAGCGGGGCTATCCAGAACTTCTCCACTGGCGAGGACACATCTCTGGGTGGAACCTTGAAAGCTATGTTGGCGAGCGGTGCATCTGAGGCAGGTAGTTTTGCTACCATGAGCTTGGCTGGTGTTCCTCTTGGACAATTTGGGCGAAGCATCGGACTGAAAAGCGTGAAGACCACTCCTTTGACCAAGGATTGGTTTAAGTATGGCTCTGCCAAGATAGGAATGGAAGCAGCCAAGACCTACATGGAAGGTATGGGTATGTACCTCGGTGGCTATGTTTCTGGCAAGATTGAGGGACGTAATCAGGAGTTCAGTCTGTTTGATGGCACATTGGAGAGCCTTCCAACTGCCATTGGATTCAGATTAACTCATTTGGCAGAAGGCTTGAAGGGCAAGCGATATGATAAGAACGGAAAGCCTCTAAACTGGTGGAACTCCACCATGGTGAAGTTTAACGAGTTCCTGACTTCCGACAAGGCTAAGGTTTCGCAATACATGATGACCGAGGGAGAGAAGCAGCAGATTATGAACTCCATCGATGAGACCAACGCTGCTAACCCGGGGCTGTTTGGGAACGTGTTCGATGCTGCCATGAAAGCAAAAACGGAGCTGAAAACAACTGGTGGTATTTTGGAGAAGCCTTTCATCGGCGAGCCAACTTCATTTGGCGATGTTGAGAGAGACATGAAGGTTGTCGAGACTGTCTATGATAAGATTATCGCCGACCCTAACGTGTCTTGGGATGCCAAGGCTAAGTTCTCTGCTATGGTGATGGGCGTTATGCCTTCCTCTCGCCCATTGATGGACTATGTGTTATTCACCAATGAGGTTGTCATGGATAATGGGCTGAATCGAGAAACACGAAAATACATCAACGAATATTCCGCAAACGGAGAGTTGCTTTCAAAGAGAGAGTACACAAACGCTGACGAGAGAGATAAAGCTCTGTATGGGATGAAGGCATACAAGGAACAGGCTAGACTGTTGAATGCGATTTCTGCTGTTACAAATATTGACAAAAACAACTATAACTTGCAGAATGATTTCTATATGCAGGGAATCAAGAATGCCGTTAGTAACGCTGATATTCGTGCCTTTGTTGACGGATTGGGTACTAAAGGATCTGCCGTAGAACGTGAGTTTACTAACTATGCCATGGAGAAAGGCAACGTGTTGAAGATATTCGACTCGGTAGCCAAGCAATATGGTATGGAAACCGCTGACCTTGTAAAGGCTTTCAATAAGTCTGCCATGCGCAGAACAGACAGGGAGCAGGAGGCTTGCATTCATCTTCGCCAGATAATGGAATTTACGGCTTTTCCTCCTAACAAGGTTCACGCAGAGCAGAGCAACCTGAACGGAAAGGACGTGGCTAGCGACAACAACCTTGGCACCGAGCAGCCAAACGGCGAGGCGGTAAAGCAGGAACTGAATGGGCTGAGACAGGCTGAGGCTGAAATGGACGTGCTGATGAGAGACAATGATGTGTTCGGGCAGCACTTCGAGGAGTTGAAGAAGCAGGGATTGACTAATCCTCAGATTTACCAGTGGATGATTGAGAACGGTCTGACACAGGAGCAGCTTACCCCATTTGCCCATTATATCAATGCGAACGCTAGAGTGCTGGGGATGCAGGAGGCTACCAAGCAGAAGATTGAGGAAGTTGTGAGCGGTGTCGTGCAGGATTGGAGCTACAAGGGTGAGTTGAACGGTCAGAAGATGAACGGCGAACAGGTGGTTTATGTGCAGGACAGCGATGGCAGAGTCTTGATTGTTGGCTCTGGCGATGTGGCTTTCGACCCTACCACTGGTCGTGCGAAGGAAGATGTGGGCGACTTGCTTATCTGCTTCGATCCTAACACCAAGGAAATGGTGTACTTGAAGACGGACGATGTGACCTTCATGCAGACTCAGAAGCCTGAGGATTTCGCCAACGAGTATCGTCAGCGATTGCAGATGATTAACTCTCAGCCTTACAATGAGGCTGCTCAGGAACAGGCGATGCAGGATGCAGCTAAACCTCAACCAAAAGAAGAAACTCAGCACAAATCAGAGAATGGTGGCAAAAATGGCGAGTTAGCACCACAAGATAATACCACATCGGCAAAAGTTAGTACCACTTCGCCGAAAGATAATACCACAAAAGAGGACTTAGTACCACAAGAGCAGCCTCAGCAGACTAGAAAGTTTGCGGACGGAACCGATGTGCCGATGACTACTGATAGAAAGGGAAGACCAACACCTGACTATGGAGCGATGAAGCCAGAACAGGCGGCGGAGATTCTTTCGCAGGACTTGGGGGATAGTGCAGAGCCTTACGTGGATGCACAAATCAAGCAAGCAGAGAAAGCTGTGAAGGATGCCGAGAAGATGAAAATTGACATGAGCGGCGAGCCTAATGATGTTATCGAACAGCAGAAGGCAAAGGCTAAGACCATCGAGGCTGCAAAGAAGCAGCTTGAACAGGCGCAGAACATCAAGAAGGCGATGACTGCCAAGGCTGTGGCTGAGACCATGGGCAAACCTACCGAGGAAAAGGTGGAGGGTGCCAACGAGGCTAGCAGCGAGGTAGCCAAGAAGTTCCAGAATGCGCCGAGATTACAAGGCAACCACGTAAGCAAGCGTCTGCCTAACGGCGACAAGATTAGCGGACACTATGAGATTGTTCCTGCCGAAAGCTTGACTCCTTCGCACGATGTAATGAATGACTATAAGAAGTCAGAGGGCTTCCCTGTGGATGCAGAGGGAAGAACTATAAATGATAGAGACTATGAGCACGACAAGGCGGCGCAACAGACCACCGACCAGATGGCTCAGAAGTACAGCGGACAGGCGATTTCTCAGGTGCCTACGGTATCTGACGAGGGTATCGTTTACGATGGCAACGGAAGAACCATGGCAGGACAGAAGGCTGCGAAGAACGGTACAGATGCTGAATACATCGAGGACTTGATGGACAATGCCCAGAACTATGGCTTCACCAAGGAGCAGATTGAGCAGAGTGGAATCGAGCATCCACGTCTTGTGATGGTAACTGATGAAAGATTGCCTTATGATACGGCTACCTTCTCCATGTTCAACAGAAACGAGAAGAAGACGCAGAGCAACACCGAGCAAGCTGTGGCTAAGGCTAAGACCTTGACTAGCGACGAGGTGGGTGCCATCGTTGCCGACATTGAGGGAAATGGTAGCTTGGATGCTTTCTTTAACAATTCCAAGGCAATAAATGACTTGGTGAAGACGTTAGTAAGTAAAGGTGTCATCGGACAGAACGAGGTGGCTGGCTTCATGGATGGTCCAGACAGACTGTCGGCGCAGGGCAAGGAGTATGTGAAGAACCTCTTGCTTGGCTCTGTGTTCAAGCCAGAGACTATCCGTATGCTTGGAGTGGATAGCAAGATCAAGAACGCTGCCATCAATGGCATTCGTGCCATCATGGATAACTTGAAGCTGGGCGACTACTCTCTGCGTGACGAGATAGACCAAGCCATACAGTTGCTCTACGAGGCTGGAAGAAACAAGATGAGCGTGGATGACTTGCTGAAACAGAGCAGTGCCTTCGAGGAGAACGCTAGGGATAGATTCCCGATGATTGCACAGGCTATGGCTCAGGCTCTGGAGGATAAGCCTACGACTTTCAGAGAGTTGATGAGCGAGTACAACAACATCGCCAAGAACTACAACACGAACGAGGGCACCTTGGGATTCTATGATAAGTTAACGCCTGAGCAGGTTGTGGAGGAGTTCCTCAACGCTAGCAAGGCTATCAAGAACAATAACATCAAGCTATATGGAAAAGAATCAGAAACTGAAAGAAGCAATGATGCTTCAGGCAATGAAGAACCTGCAAAAGAAGCAGGAGGAGCAGCTGGCACAGAAGGAAATGGGAATGCTGAAACAGAACCAGAAATAAAGGTTAAGAAAGCATTGAAGCGCATCGCTACCGAGATTACCAATCAGACAGGTATCGAGGTGGTGACGGATGAAAAGGTGGGGCAGAGCACCCTGGAGGATGCTGAGGCTACAGATTCCAATGTGAAATATAGCCGAGTAACCGACAAGGACTTAATCGCCCAACTGGAGAAAGAGCCTAAGATTAAGGTTTACCGTGCGATGCAGGTGATTGATGGAAAGCTATATCCACCAATGGCTGCTTACGCTGACGGAAAACTTGTTGAGGCTAACGAACTTGGCAAATGGATTCAGTCTGACGAAATGCCAGACTCGAAGAACACCGTCTATAAGATTAAGGGTTCTCCTACGACCATATCAAAGGACAGAGCCATTAAGGGAGAAGATGGTGTTTGGAGAGATTCGAAGACCGGAAAGGAGCTTGTTACAGGTGATGACGGAGAGCCAACTTGGTATTTTAAGCTACAGAAGGGAAAGGGTGCTGACGGAAAGAAGCTGACCGATGTACCTGCTGCTTACAATCCATACTGGCACCTCTCCTACTCTCCATTGAACGACCAATTTAAATCGGCTTGGATTCGTCCTAACATCGTGGTTGTGGAATGTGAGGTTCCTGCAAGCGAGCTGAATAGCGGTTACCGAGCAGAGCACGCCAAGAACAGCGTGGGCATGACCCCTTGGACTAGCGGTGTTGTTACCAAGCAGCTTATTGCGCAAAGACATGAGGGCAGAAAGGTAATGCTATCTCGTTGGTGCAAGCCTGTAAGGGTAGTGCCTGACGCAGAGGTTGCTGCGAAGATTAAGGAATTTATCGGTGACCATGATGTAGAGATTCCTGAGAACGTGGTTACTCCAAGACAGAAGGTTGAGCTTGAAAAGCTTGGCGTGAAGATTGGAAAGCCAGAGAAGGGAATGAATAAAAACGAGCAAATCGCCGATGCAATCAAGCTAGGATTGCAAGTTGACAACACGGTCAAGGAACAGCGTGCATCCGCAGGTAGCACAGTTAGTGGTATGGAAAAAATGCCAAAGGGTTTGCAAATGAATCCTAGCGTATTGACCGACCAGATACTTAACTATCATGGCGATCATATCGCAAAGCTACTTGGTGAAGTACCAGAGGATAGTACTGTTAAGTATTTCTCTGCACACAATGGAGTTTGGTATTTCTACCGTGTGGACCATGACCGCAATATCATCCTTGATGGTGCCATTTCTGCCAACAAAGACAATTATCGTGAATACGAACAAAAGATAAAAGAGTATTATGGAATTGACGGCGGCGCAGAAGCTATTTATAATTATGTGCAAGAAGCAGGGTTTGACACAGGAGCAAACCGCAATTTGCATGACTATTTTCTCGAAGGAGGAAATACGAGACATTCTGCAATGGGTGAGCGACCTAATGAACCGCAAGGGAAAGCCAGAATTGAAGACAACGGAACTGCTGGCAGAACTTTACGACAGGGCGTTGGCGAAGAACAAAGCGGAGCAATTAAGGAGTTCCGTTCTGCCAACGGAGAGGTCTATGGATTCACAGTAGATGGCAAGATTTATCTTGATACCAAGAAGATGAAGCCAGAGACTCCTCTGCATGAGTACACCCATTTGTGGACTGAGGCTTTAAGAAGCAGCAATCCTACTGAGTGGGAGAATGTGAAGGGTCTCTTCGATGAGGTCGATGGACTGAAAGAAGAGGTTAAGAAACTGTACCCAGAGTTGAAGGGCGATGACCTTTACGAGGAAATGATTACTACATTCTCTGGTCGTGAGGGTGCCAAGAAACTTGAAGAGGTTGTTCGTGGTCTCGCTGCCGAGGATGGCAAGACCGTGGAGGAAAGTTCCAAGGCTACAGGATTTATTGCTAAAGTGAAGGAAGCTTTGCAGAAGTACTGGAAGGGTGTGGCTGATATGCTGCATATCCACTTCACTTCTGCCGAGGAGGTTGCCGACAAGGTACTGGCTGACTGGGCTAGCGGTTTCAATCCTACTAACTTTGACGATTTGCACGACAAGGAGTTGGAGAGTCGTATCAAGGTAACGGACGAGGAAACGGAAACGCCATCTAGTAACGGACCTATCACCAAGCAGAAGATTCTGATTGATGGCGACAAGGAGGTTACCAAGGTGGATGCGCCAGACGAAAAGGGAGAATATACCGGTTCTTACTATGAGTATGACGGCAAGAGATTCGGCGACTTGAAGGAGGTGGCTGACTACATTGATGGGAACGGTAAGCAGGAGAAACTGCCAGTGATGCCTAAGCCTGTAGAGCCTAGCAACCCGATTGAGGCTGCCGCCGAGGACTACAAGAAGGAGCATCCTTTGAGCGAGGATGAAATCTTGAACACTACGGTATTCGATGATTTGCCAGAAGACCAGAAACAGTATTGCATTGATGCGGCTTTGGACTATCTGAATGGCGAGGACACTTCGGCTATTGCCGAGGCTTACTATCGGAATGCCTACGAGAAGCGTGCAAACCGTCCTGCCGAGACAGAGAAGGTTGCAAAGGCAGACAGCGAGACTGTCAAGGCTGGACAGGCTGAGGTTTCTTCCGACCCAATGGAAGGAATCAAGAATGCCGCCGAGGGATTCGAGCAGGAAAAGGCTGAGAGGGAAAGAAAGCAGAAGGAGGCTACCCAGAAGGTTCTGAACGTTATCAAGGCTTCGAACGAAAAGGCGAAGACCAGAAAGCAGTTGGAGGCAGAGAAGAATGCAGCGGACAATGAGTTTGAGGCATTCATGAAGGACTTGCGAAAGAAACGTAGCGGTCAGCTAAACTCTGGCTTCATTGACCAGAACTTGATTGAAGCGGCACCAAAGATGTTCTCTCTTGCAGCAAAGTGTGCCTACACTCGTATCAAACTGGGCATGTATGATGCCAAGGAGGTGGTGAAGGATTTGCGCAACCGCTTCAAGGATGCTTTCGATGGATTCGACAAGCGAGACGTGGAAACCTTTTACTCTGAAATCATGAACCAGAAATGGCGTGATGGTGATAAGAGAATGAGCCTCAACGAGTGGGCTGAGCATTACAGAAAGCTTTCTCCTGAATATAAGGAGAAACTGGAAGGCGACTCGAAGGATGCAGAAGACAGAAAGCAAAACGAGGCTACCTTTATTAATAAGGTGAAGACTGTTTTGTCGCTCGGTGGATTCAAGAACGGTATCGTTGGGCTGAGAAAGATTGCGGAGAGCAGCGGATTGAAGGACGTGAAGGACACCGACCTTCAGGAATTGGCTGAGACTGCCATCGTAAGCAAGGCGAGGGAGATTCTTTCCTCTCCTGCCACAAGCAACGAGAAGAAGTTTGAACTTATCAAGCAGCTCTACCAGAATCAGCCTAGCCTCAACCAACGTGACTCTGAGCGAGTAATGAGACAGCAGTATTCCACCCCTGCCCCATACGCTTTCTTGGCAGATATGTATGTGAAGGGAGGCGGCAAGGAAGTGAAGAGCGCACTGGAGCCTAGCGCAGGAAACGGTATGCTTACCATCGGCTTGCCTATGGACGTGGTGCATGTGAACGACATTGACGCTCAACGTTTGGCGAACCTGAGAAGACAGGGCTTCAAGAACGTGACGAGCCAAGACGGAACCCAGCCTTTCGCCGACAAGGACGTGGACGTGGTGGTAACTAACCCACCATTTGGCAGTGCTACACCAAAGGAATATGACGGCTACAAGATTTCCTCATTGGAGGGTCAGATGGCTATCAACGCCTTGGAGAGCATGAAGGACGATGGTCGTGCTGCCATCATCATCGGCGGCAAGACGGAATATGCCAAGAATGGAAGTCTGAACCCAAAGGATAAGGCTTTCCTTGGGTATCTCTACAGCCACTATAATGTGGAGGACGTGATAAATGTGGATGGCAGTCTCTACGCAAAGCAGGGAACTACCTACCCTACACGTATTATATTAATAAACGGAAGACGCTTGGACGAGAATGTTTTTCCACCAGTGAAGAGCAAGGCAAGAGCGGAATCCGTGAAAGATTATGACGAACTTTATAAACGAATTAGCGATGATATACTACGAGGTGAACGGATGGATTCTTCCATCGGAAGAGAAGAAGGAAGTACTAGACCAGAACTTGATAGACAAGGGTCTGTTGATACTCATGAAGAGGGAGTACGAATGGGAGGACAACGAGGAGGCGAACAAACAGATATTCGTGGGGAAGAACAGTCTGGAGAGCCTTCCGTATCAGGAACCTCTGATAACGTGGCAAATCGACCAACAGCCGAACGAGAAACAGATGGAGGACTTTCTGATGGAGATAACTCAGCAGACCGAACAGGGACTGATGCTTCTCAGGGCGAAGGGACAGAAGCTAGAGCCAATGAGCAACGAGTATCTGGACGAAGAGGACTTGGAGGGAATGACTCTAAGCCAAGTACTAGCGAACCTACCGACAACAGCGGAGGGCGATCACGGGGACAATTACAGCGGGTGGACGAATCCGTACGTGGATTAAGTACCGAGAAAGTAACCTACGCCCCAAGAAGTGAGAACCCCTTCACTCTGAAAGCGGTGATGCCTGCCGACCAACAGGAGGCGGTAAACAAGAACCTTGAAAAGCTCGGCGATGCCGACCAGTTCTTGGTGGACGAGTTGGGCTATAACGACAAGGAGGATTTGTATTCCCATCTTGCAGCCGAGCAAGTTGACTCTGTAGCTCTCGCCTTACAACAAGCTAAGAAGGGCAATGCCTTCATAATCGGCGATATGACAGGTATCGGCAAGGGAAGACAGGCTGCATCCCTTATCAGATATGCGAAGAAACAAGGTCAGGTGCCTGTATACTTCACCAAGACAGCAGGATTGTTGAGCGATGTGTATCGTGACTTGGTGGACATTGGTAGCCCAGAATTGAGACCTTTTGTATTTGGTAGTGCCAAGGAAGCGGCTATTACCGACTCTGAGGGTAATGTGAAATTCGCATTGCCATCGAAGAGCGAGGTGAAGCGTGTGCTCGACTACATAGAAAAGAACGGCAAACTACCAAAGGAATACGACTATGTGCTTACTACCTACAGCCAAGTAAGCAACGGCGTATATGAATTTGACGAGAACGGTGCCCGAAAAGAGCGAAAACTAGCCAAGGGAAAATCTTTCGGCGCAGCTGCATTGAGTGGACAAAGAAGACGTGATGCCATCGAGAAATTGATGGATAACGGTTATCTTATCCTTGACGAGAGCCATACAGCAGGTGGTGATAGCGGTCAAGGAAACTATTTCCAACACATTATTCAGAAAGCTAAGAATGTAACCTTCTTCTCGGCTACGTTCGCCAAGCGACCAGACAATATGCCTATCTATGCTTTGCGTACTGCCATGAACCAAGGTGGACTGAAATCAGCCGACCTCATTGATGCAGTGAAGCGTGGTGGTGCCACCTTGCAGGAAATCATGAGCCAGACACTGACACAATGCGGTCAGATGATTCGCCGTGAGCGAGACATGACAGGCGTGACCATCGACTGGCGAGCCATTGACGAACCTGAAAAGGTGAAGGAGCAAAGAGAGCAATATGATAGTATCATCGGTTTGTTTAATGATATTATCAATTTCCAAAAGACTTACGTGAGCGGTTATGTTGAAGAACAGAACGAGGCTATGGCTGCCATGCAAGCAAGCATGGGCATCAAACGTGGAACGGAAGCTTTGGGTATCAAGAACGTGCCATTTGCTAGCAAGGCGTTCAATACCGTGCAGCAGGTGCTCTTGTCACTGAAAGCCAAGTCAGCCGCAGAGCGAGCCATCGACTACTTGAAGCAGGGCATGAAGCCTGTGATTGCGCTGAATAATACCAACGAGTCGCAGACAGGAAACATTGCACTCGGCGAGGAAATGGATGCTCCAGACTTGGGCACTTCCCTGAGAAAGGGCTTGGAGGGCACACTTCGCTACACCTCGAAGAATGCTAAGGACGAAAGTAGTAGTGGCTACATCAGACTGGAGGACTTGGGCGATGATGCGGTTGAGGCTTATCGCAACTTGGAAAAGAAAATCAAGGAGACAAGTACCGGTCTTTCACTCTCCCCTATTGATGTTATCAAGAACGAGTTGGAGAAAGCTGGATATAAGGTAGGCGAGTTGACAGGAAGAAGCACCGAGTTTGTATATAACGAGAACGGCACCGTTACCAAGGTGAAGCGTACGGACACGGATAAGAAGAAACTCGCAAGAGAGTTTAATGACGGTCAGATAGATGCGTTGATTCTGAATAAGAGTGCTGCCACAGGTATCTCACTCCATGCCTCTAGCAAGTACAAAGACCAGAGAAAACGAGTGATGATCGTAGCGCAGCAGCAGCTTGATGTGAACGATGAGGTGCAGATGCGTGGTCGTATCGACCGAACAGGACAGGTGGCTAGAGGTGCATACGAGTATGTGGTTTCTCTAATTCCTGCCGAGCAGCGATTGTTGATGATGTTCAAGGCAAAATTGAAGTCGCTCGATGCCAACACGACTTCTTCACAGAAGAGTAAGTTTAACGAAATGGAGGTTGCCGACATTACCAATAAGTACGGCGACAAGGTGGTGCGTGAGTATATGGCGGAGCATCTAGACCTCTATTCTCGTATGGCAGACCCATTCGGTTGGGAGAAGTCGTTTGGTGATGATTTGTCCTCTACCCCAACCCAGAACCTTGTTGTCACCAAGAGCGGCGTGGGCGATGGTGAAGCTGGTGCCGATGCCAGCAAGCTTCTAGGTCGTATGGCTCTCTTGAAGGTTGCGGAGCAGGAGAAGATGCTGAACGAAATCGGTGAGTTATATGCCAACGAGATTCAACGTCTGAACGAAATGGGCGAGAACGACTTGGAGATTACCGAGTTGCCTCTGAAAGCCAAGACCATCAGCAAGGAGGTTTGGAAGGAAGGTGCCGAGCCTGGAGGCGACAATGCCTTTGCCGACAACACCTATATAGAAAAGGTGAACATGGCTATCTTGAAGAAACCAATGAAAGCCGAGGAGGTAAAGAAGGCGCAGGATGGACTGACTGGTGGCAAATCGTGGGACGAGTACAAGGAAGAGAAGTGGAAAGCTATCGAAAGCTATTTTGTCAACAAAGGAGCAGAAGAAGGCGCAAAGATAGAAGAACGTGCTAGAAAAGCAGCAGCCAAAGCTAGAGAAAAGTACATAAAGGATGCCAAGCGAGGACAAAAGGATTCAGGTATGACCGATGAGCAGATTGCGCAAATGGCTATTTACCAACAAGACAATATCTATAAGCAGGAAAGCGCAAAGAGCGAAGACCTTATAAAGAATCTAAAGAATAAAGCTGGTATGTTCTTGCGTGTGCTTGAAACTTTCAATACCGAAGATGCTTACGTGCTGCCTGTAGATATGAACAAGCCAAACGAGTTGAGCGGATTCGGAAATAGTTATGGTAGGCTGATTGACATCAAGATAACAGATAATTTCTCTCCAAATGCCTCCACCGTGTCGTTTGCAACGTTGGACGGTAGAAGAAAAATAACCTTCCCTATCTCTGGTATGGTTGGCTCTGGTGAGAATCGTACCGATGTTATCGCTGCCATCGACCGAATGACCAGACAAGCTTCAGGACTTGGCGACAAGCATCTGCGTGTGTTGAGCATGGACGTGAACAACTGGGATAAGCTGGTAAGCAACGAGAGTAGAAAGGATGGTTACATCGTAACTGGTAACTTGATGCAAGCCTTGATTGACAGTAAGAACCAAGGTGTGGGCGGTCAGCTTGTGAAATATACTACGGACACTGGCGAGGTGAAGACAGGTATCTTGATGCCGGACAGATTCAAGCCTACCGATGTAGCGAATGAATATCCTATCTCTAGTGTGGCGGACAAGTTTGAACTACCTTTACATAAAGGTGGAATCGAACAGGCGGTTTCGTCTGACGGCGAGGTGAAGGTTATTCTTGGCTTCGACCATGGTGATACTTATTATCAGATTCAGGTTCCAAAGAGCAAGGCTAAGGGTGGCAAGTACTTCCTTGACAAGGATTTGCTCAGTATGGTAAGAGGTCATAACTTTGAGAGCAGAGGAAACAGGATGATGGCTAACATTGACGAGAGCCAGCTTCGTCCTGTTCTTGCCAGACTTTCTAATCTCGGCGTAAAGGTAAGAGAGGAAAGAAAATCATCGGATGATGGCACACACTTCCGTGAAGACCATGGCTTGCAGTATTCTAAAACAGATACAAAAGATGTTAAGAATAGTAGAATCATTCCCGAAGATGTGGATAAAGCTGTATCTTCGCAGATTGAAAAAACTTATGACTCTGCCATTAACGAGGCATATAAATATGTCAGTGAGAAAGACAAGAGTAGGCTTCATTCTGATGTTGAGCGAGACTTGCGTGAGTTCTCAAAGATGCGCAGAGAAGATATTGTTAATGATATAAAACAAAGAGAATATGATTTTAGGGAGTGGGAACGTAGCGGAGCAACGCCTGATAAGGGAGGCTTTGTCGGATATAGATATGCTCGGTTTAAAGCTGCCGAAGCAGCAGCCAAACGAGAGCTGGACTATAGAGACGCTAGAGCAAAGCATCTCTCAGATACTTACGGATTGCAAGAAGGAAGAGAAAACAATCTTGATGAGGTGGCTCGAATTTATCGAGAACTTCAAGAAGAGAAAGATAAGGGACGAGATGCGTTGTTCTCAAAAGCACTGGATATTGTAAAGCGACTAGGCACTGAGTTTGGTGGCATAAATGATGCCCCTGCAGAAAACTATGCTGGTGTATCTACCACTCAACGAGAGGTGGCTTTGTTTATTGATACGCTTGCAAGAACTAGTACGAGAAGAGAAGCCACTGCTAAGACTTTGCTTCACGAAATGATACACCAAGCTACGGTTGGCGCCATAAACCTTGTGCGTAGAGGAAATGCAGAAGGCTTACTTACACCTAAGCAGATTGATGCCGTAAATACCATTTTGGATATTTATGACAAGGCTGTGGCTGATGGTAGAATTCATTATCAAGAAGGTGTCAAAAGCGACTATGGAGGCAAGAATCCTTATGAGTTTGCTGCTCAAATGGCAGATACTGTTCAGCGCAAAAAGCTTGACTTTACATTTGGGCAGAAAGTAATGAATGCCTTTAAGGAACTGTGGAATAAAGGCGATAGGTCTTGGAAGGATGCCTTCAAAGATGCTTGGGGAAAACTCTTAGAGACATCTGATAAGAAAAAGATGGATAAGGCAATCAGCGACATCATGGAGGATTTCAATGAGACTATTGATGATATTTCTATGAGAGATATTGAGTCTAGAGGAGGAACCTTCGCTGACAAACTTTCTAACGATTCTCCTGTTTCTTCCCACATTGCCCAACTGTCAGAAAAGGTAGGTGACAAGGTGAACATGGTTCATTCTGCCGATGAGGTAACCAACAAGCAAGCAAAGGAAGCCATCGAGGAAGGCAAGCATATCACTGGCTGGTATGACGAGAAGACTGGCGAGGTACATCTTTACATGCCTAATATCCACGACCGGTACACTGCCGAGAAGACTATCTGGCATGAGGTTGTGGGACACAAGGGAATGAGAGAGTTGTTTGGTGAAGACAGATTCAACAGGTTCCTGCGTGATGTGTGGTATGACTTGGATAAGCCTGAGAACGCCGACTTGAAGAAGTTGGTGATGGAGGAAATGAAGTACAATCCGTTCAATGTGTATAATGCCATTGAGGAGGGTATCGCCCGACTTGCCGAGGAAGGAAGAGGCGAGGCTGGTTTCTGGAGAAACTTAAAAAATAAGGTTTCTGACTTCTTGCACGAAATCGGTTATCGCATGGCTCCTAACACCAAGGATGTGAAGTATCTGCTCTGGTTGAGCAAGAACTTGCAGAAGAATCCTAACGATCCTTACTGGAAGATGAGAGCCGAGGCGGTGAAATACCGTCTCGACCATGAGGATGTGCCTGACGTTATCGCCAAGGATGGTATGTTTCAGAGTAATGATGGCAAGGCTCGGGACTTGGGCGACTTGCCTAAGGCTGAGTACCAAGAGGCAACTGACGGAAAGATTCATTTCCGCACTACCCCATCGGCTGGCACGGCTCTTGATAGATACCATCGTTCGCTTGATGAGCACGGCTATATGTTCACTGAGAGTTATATGGACAATATGCTTTCGCTTAAGAACTTGATGACGGCGATTGCGCCTGGCAAGAAGATTGAGGATATTGCCTCTTCGGAGAATCCTTATATCTTGCAGAACACGATGCAGGGAGCGATGAGCGATGCGGCAAGAATGTTTGAGCGCAACGTGATGAAGCCTCTCGACAAGGCGATGGCAGGGGTGCTTGATGCCTTCGAGGGCAAGAATGACGATGAGAAGATTCGTAACTTCAACCTCTACATGATTACCAAGCATGGTTTGGAGCGCAACCGTATCTTGTATGTGCGTGATGCCTTGAAGGACATGCGCATGGACGAGAAAAAGAAGAAGCTTGCCGATACCATTGAGAATGATTGGGGCAACGAGAAGGCGACACTTGACGAGAAGTTGGAGCGTGGCGACATCGACTTGAAGGAGTATTACAAGCAGATGGATGACTTCATCCGTACTTACGTGGATGAAACGAATAAGTTTGATGCCGGCGAACACGACTATTCGGGCATTCACGCCATTCAGAAGGTGGAGAAAAGTTCCGACCCTTACGATGATGCGGAGGCTATACAGAGCGTGATGGACTCTGAGGGCAGAATGGAGGACATCAAGAAGGGCGCAGTGAAGGACTATTGGGATAAGGTGAAGACTGCAACCCAGTATTCCATCGACTGTGACTATAGGAACGGACTGATAAGCAGGGAGCTGTATGGTCATGTTTCGGAGATGTTCAACTGGTATGTGCCTCTGAGAAAGTATGACGAGGCTACGGCGGAAGATACATACGGATATATCACCGAGAAGGGCGACCCTAAATCTTACATCGGCAAGACGATCATGAGGGCAAGGGGTCACAAGTATCTGAGTGAAACGAACATCTTGGCTCAGATTGGAGCGATGGGCAACCGTGCCATCAAGAACGGCGGACAGAATGCCATCAAACAGGCGTTCGCTAGATTCATCAGAAACAACTCGAACAATAATCTTGTGACGGAAACTAGCGTTTGGTATGTAAGCGACCCTATCACTCAGACCACCGTGGAGCGTTACCCAGATATTCCTGACGATGCGACCGCTGACGAAATCAGCCAGATTGTGAGCGACTTCAATATGGAAATGAATGACTTGGCATCGAAGGGCTTGGCTACGAAGGTGTATCGCAGAGGAAGAATCGGGTATAAGTTCCAGAGAGCGGAGAATAAATCTCAGCATATCGTGGATGTGATGATTGCAGGAAAGAAGCACTCCTTCATCGTGAACGGAAACCCTAGAGCGGCACAGGCGTTGAATGGATTACTGGAGCATAAGAATGAGACTGGCATCGGTAAGATTGCTGGTAAGATTTCTAGATTTATGGCTCAGACCTGCACGTCTTATAACCCAGAGTTTGTGATGAGAAACATGATTCGTGACTTCGAGTTTGCTTCCTCTAACCTCTTGGCTAAGGAAGGTGCAAGATATACTGGTATCTTTGAAAAGTACTATGCGAAGGTGGGTATCATAGAGGGTATCAGAAATTCTAAACTGAGCGACTTCAAGGACACAGGCGGTTTCGGCTTGTTTGTCAAGTACCGTAACGGAACGCTTGATACTTCCGACAAGATTCAGAGATATTTCAAGGAGTTCATGGAGAACGGCGGCGAAACAGGTTGGGTACAGATTAAGAGCATGAAGGAATGGACGGAAGAGTATAAGCGTGACATCAAGGCAGAGCGCAACAAAGCTGTCAAGGTAGGAAAAGGCTTCTATAATGCCATATTCAAGAACTTGGAGAATGTGAACGAGATTGCCGAGAACATGGCTCGTTTCGCTACCTATTGTGCCAGCAGAGATAGTAATCGTTCGGTAGTACGTAGTGCTTACGATGCGAAAGAGGTTTCTACCAACTTCAACCGACATGGTTCTGGTAGTGAAATCAAGAGCTTCAAGAATGGAGAAATGGGTAGCTTCCAGAATTTCAGAAAGCAAACCTATCGCTTCACTTCTGCTTGGTTCCGCAATACTTCGATGTTCTTCAACGCAGGTATTCAGAGTACGAACTTGCTTGCAAAGAACTTGAAGAACAATACGGCTGGTACTTTGGGATATATAGCAAGTGGTCCTATGATTAGCGGTATGGCTATTGCCCTGCTCAACAACTTTCTTATCGCCAACGAGGATGAGAAAGACCGCAAGGGAGTGAAAGACCCATACGGCGAGTTGCCAGATTACATCAGAAGAAACAACTTATGTGTATATGTGGGCGGCGGCGAGTTTGTTACCATTCCGCTTGCCATTGAGGAAAGAGCCTTCTATGGACTTGGAGACTTGGTGGCAGGACTTACATTCTCGCCTAACATTAGCGGACAGAAGAACCCTTTCTTGGATGCAGTAGGCTGTATGTCGCAGTTGGTTCCTGTAGCAGATTACCTTGGTAATGCTTCATTTGGCAAGCATCCGATACAGGAAACCGTGAAGGCTGTGATGCCTTCGGCTACTTCACCTTTCATCGAATGGGCATACAACAGCGACTGGAAGGGTGCTCCTATCGAACGAGACAACAAGTTTGACGAGAATCAGCCAGCTTGGATGCTCGCTTACAAGGGTACTCCTGACGTGTTATTGGACTTAAACAAGAAGGTTAATGCGTGGACTAACGATGTAGCCCCAGGTAATGAGGATATGCTTGGAAACAGCTTCTTGGATGCGGTTACTAATCCTTCGGGATTGCAACACTTCTATAGTAGTTATCTCGGTGGTGCGGCTACCTTTGCGGAGCGCACGCTTGGGCTTATCAAGCATGGCAAAGATACCGAGACCAAGGATGTTCCTTTCGTCCGTTCTCTCTTCTATACGCCGAGCGAGCAGACTAGCTTGCAGAGGACGAAGAGCAAGTGGTATAACTACAAGGACGAAATGGAGGTTACCATGGCGAACGTGGATAGACTGAAAGCGAAGAACGTTCCGATTGACAAGAGACTATCGAACATCGGGGAGTATTACCACTTCCAGAACTCGAAGGATGCTGTGAAGGTAAGAGTGATTGAGCTTGCCGAAAAACAGATGGAGCAATGGAAGAAGCTGAGAGACAAATCCTCTGATACCGAGAGCATCAAGTTTGCTAATGAGAATATTGACAGGATCATGATGGATGCGGTGGAACAGCTGGATAAGCTGAACTAAAATAAAAGGAGTGGGCGCAAGGCTCACTCCTTATTTTTATCTATAATATATATAATCTTGGTTCTTCTTTTTATAGCAAAAATAGATATAATAAATAATTGTATATAATACTGCTTCTATCATCGTCAAGAGAATAAACATCCAAGCCTCGTTATGATTGGAAGGGAAAAATATGTAGTTAAATTTTAATTGGACACTAATCCATAACACTAAAAACGTAACTACGTAGAATCCAACAACAATAGATACGACAAAAGTCAAAAAATGCTCATCATATTTTCGGTAAATATAATCAAGCAAATTCAATTCTTTGGTATAATACGTTCGTGCAACTATAAAAGGAGAGCAAACGACTGGGTAGAACAAAGAGATGGTTATCATCTCGCTTAAATAGTCCTCTCCAAAAAAATAATAATCCAAAAGAGCCATCATTGAGCAGCAAACAATATTCGATAATGCCCAATACAAATATCTATATTTTATTCGATGGTAACCATGTTTTTCGCTTCCTAGACCTTTAGAAAGCATAAAAGGAATTAGTATAGCTATGATAGGGAAAGCTTGTTGATAAATTAAATCTCTCCCATTTTTGAAAAACATATACAATTCTGGCACTAGCATTAAAGCCCATACCATATATCTTATATACCTATTTAATAAAAATCTCTTGATACCAGATTTCTGTTCCATACATTATTTATTATTATGCTGCATCCTATACTTTTTACTATAGCAAATGTGGCAAGGAGTTCGAAAGGAGCTGTCGGCTTCCTTTTTACTAATCTCTACAATAGCCCCTCCGCAATTTCTTAAACCTTTACAATACTCTGTTTTATGGTATCTTCTTGAATAAGAACCAGTACATATATAAACAGTATCTGTACAAGATGCCAACAAACAGAGCATTATTGCAATCAATATTTTCTTCATACTAAGCAAAAATATGTTTGATTATATGAAATAAAATATCATATATCGCACAAGAACCTAATAGCGAAATTAATGTTTTATACTCGTTCTTCTCACTTATGCAGCGATTAATAAGTAAGGCTACTGGTATGATGATTATCATATCAAGCAAAACTATTCCTGCTTCTGAGATTAATTTTACAATAGGCGTTGGGTGGTACAAATCATCAGCCACACCTTCATCCCAACCAAATACAGCTTTATAATCGCTGACTAATCTTAAGATAAAGCATCCTAGAAAGACATAAATTGATAATAGTAATTTCTTCATATTTATAATTTTTATTTTAAATCACGACATGTTATTGTAATATTTCCAAAAGGCATGCTATTACAATCTACATAAGTATAATTAAATTTAATTCCAAGTTTTGCTAAGTATGAGACATATTGAGAATATGTTACAGAATTGTCCCAAGTTCTTATTTCCCTCTTCCAACCAGTAATGACATTTTTCTTAATTTCAGACAATATATAATTTCTCTGAGAATCAGTAAAATCATTATATCTGTCCGCCATTTTGTAATGATAAGAGAGCGTCCACCCTGTAAATGTTACATACATAAGAGTTGTAGTATCATCCACACGAATCGGTGTTTGTTGATTCATTTCCCTACACATACTCATAAAGTAATTTTTTAAAGTATTCTTTTCTTTTGGTGAAATATACTGCGCATAGTTATTTATTGCCACTATACAGAAAAGTAAAAGTGTTATAATTTTCTTCATATTGATAAATGTTATAAGCGTTATTTTCTGGCAAAAGTAGTAAAAATATCGGTAAGTTGTATCGGTCATGCCGGGGTTTCTTTAAAATTTAGAATAATACTAAATAAGTGAGCAGTTTCTTGCTCATCGTAAATCATTGATTTTCAATAGATATTTGCTTACAAATTTATTTTTGAGCATAGTTAGGTCACGCCGAGGATTTGGAGTACCTTTGCAACAAGTTCAATAGTGGACGAAACGATTAATCTATCATTTTTTATGGAAAGCAAAACTTATGTTTTCGGAAATGAAGGTACTAGCGGCAACAATGGTATGCTAGGACTTCTTGCGCCACTGCTCCAGAAGCAGGGCGTTGACCCAAACGTGCTTCTCGCCATGAACAGCAAAGGCAATGGTGGCTGGGGAGATTGCGGTGGTATGTTTATCTGGGTTATCTTCCTGTTCTTCTTGATGGGATGGGGTAACAACGGTTGGGGTGGCAATGGCTTCGGCGGTGGTCGTGGTGCAGGTCTCGCCAACGAAATCAACAACGACTACGGTCGCTCTCTCTTGATGGATGCCATTGGTGGAAATCGCAATGCCATCAGCAACTTGGCTACTCAGCTGAATTGCACCGAAGGACAGATTCAGAACGCCATTAGCAACCTTACCTCTCAGGTTCAGAACGTGGGCAATCAGGTGGGTATGAGCGGTATGCAGACTATCAACGCTTTGCAGCAAGGCAATATGCAGATTGCTTCTCAGCTCGCAGACTGCTGCTGCAAGGTGAACAACAACATCACGGCAATGGATGGTAACATCAAGTTGGCGATGTGTCAGCAGACTGGCACCTTGAACAACGCCATCAACAACGTGGCTGTAGGTCAGGAGCGTGGTTTCTCTAGCGTAGCTTACGAGACACAGAGACAGACTTGCGACATTCAGAACGCCATCAAGGACAGCACTCAGACCATCGTTGACGGTCAGCGTCAGGCTGAACTCAGAGAGATGCAAGACAAGCTCGACCACTTGCGTGAGGAGAACAGCACCTTCAAGTCTAGTGCAATGACCTCTCAGATTGTGGGTCAGGCATTGGCTCCTGTTAACCAAGTGCTCGCAGGATTGCAGAGCGAGGTGGCTGGCATCAAGTGCAAGTTGCCAGAGACTGTGACAACTCCTTATAGCCCATTCACGGCGGTGCCTAATTGTATCGCTGCACAGTATGGGCTTTACGGCTTGAATGGTTTGAACAACGCTGGTTTCTGGGGTTAAACTAAGAAAGGAGGCTACTATGGTATGGATGAATCCATTTGCATGGGTGAACCGTAGAGGCTCGGCGGCTATCGCTTCACAGGGCGTGACGGTGAACACGGACAATGTTGTCTTCTCGTTCAGAAATCACGCCTTCGTGAATGCGAACTACAGGGGAACGATTTTCGTGAACCTGATGCAGTCGATTCCGACTGGCACCACAACAACGCTGCCTATCCTTTTCGAGACCAACGGCGTAACTCAGGCTGTGACTAAGTACAATGGTGAGGCTCTTACGGTGGCTGATATTCCTGGTACTGGTGTGTTACAGTTCTGGTTTGAGAGAGACACTAACACCCTTCAACTGATGACGGGTATTGTTTAACAAGATTGAATAGATAGGAGATTACATTATGTTTTCTGGACTAAGACAAAATTCATTGTTCTATGTCTTGGATAAAGGCGAGAACCCGACTTTGAGAATCGGACAGGTTGTTTCGGTAAGCAATCCGCAGACCAAGTACCCATCGTTTAACAATGGCTTCACGCCGCAGCCTATGGAATCTGTGGTAGATGTGAAAGTGAAAATTGGCGATGAGGAGGTGGACTTCAAGCAGTTGCCAGCCAACGGTCAGATAGCCAACGACAAGAACCTTGTGGTGAGTGAAAGCAAGGATGCGATGAGTGCGGAGGTGGATGCGATGCTGAGGACTTCGAGGGCGATACTGGAGAGCGTAGATTACCACGAGAAGGTTGTAAAGTCTTGTGAGGGAATGCTACTGCAACTCAACCCCCAGATAGCCAAGGAGAAGGAACAGGCTGAGAAGATTTCGAAGCTGGAGGGCAAGGTTTCTGGCATGGAAGGAAAGCTTGACCGCATGATGGGCTTGCTCGAAAAGGCTGTCAACAAGTAATCTCCTACTCTATCCATTCACTAAAGAATCTTTGAATTATGGTTATGATTGAGATTACGGAAGACAAGTTTGATGACTTGTACGAGAACATCGAGAGTATGCTTCGCTTCGGTGGCAAGGCTATGACTTGCCTTGACAAGATGAAACATGAGAAGGAAGACCGATATGGCGAGCGGAATCCGATGCCAGACTACCGTGGACGATGGAGACACGGCTATCGTGAGGATGAGAACTACGAGGAAAAGGAGAGACGTGAGCGCATGGAGCGTGATACGCCCGACTATCGTGGTGGTGGCTACCGTGGAGGTGGCGGATATTAACTAAGTAAAGGTTTGGTTCCGACATTAATGCCGGTGCCAAACTTTTCTTTTAAAGGATTACTATTATGAGAAAATACAGACAATCGCTGAATGCCTACGATTATCAGCCAGAGGAAATGAAGTCTTATCTCAGACACAATGGTTGGCACTTCAACAAGAAGATGTGTGGGTGGGCAGTGAAGCAAATGCGGAAGAATGGGAAACCTATCAAGCCGATGAGCAACGAGGAGGTGGAAGAACTTCTGCACAAGTATGAGATAGAGCTAGAGAATAACGTGGGGCACGATGCTTGCTACATCGCAAACATGTGCCGAGCCGATTTCTATGCTTCTTCGATTACAGACGAGAAGGCACTCGCTCAGTTTATCAAGGATTATGTGGATGACGAGGATCAGCAGGACGGATTCATCTTCAATCGGTTTTATGCGGACTGCTCGCTGAATGGTGTGGGCATTCCTTGGGATGAAATATTGTAAGCGATATGACTGAGCAGGAGATATATCTGGAGAGGTATGACTGGACAGTGCATGTACTATATGATGTGCGGTCTAGGGATGCCATGTATGTTAGAAGGTGTCTTCGGGATTTGGGATGCAAGGGCGTTCCTCTCGAAGATGCCTCTAATCTCGTGCTCAGAGGTGAGGCTAACAAGGGCTTGACTTATTCGAATGTCTCGAAGCGTGAGACGGTTGTGGCTATTGGATGGACTACTTCATCTGGCGAATATGCCAACAGCCTCAGCCACGAAATGCTGCATGGGGTGCAACATATATCCGAGAAATACCTTATTAATATGTATGGAGAAGAAGCTTGCTGTCTGATGGGTGAATTGATGCAAGCAGCTGAAAAGGGAAGATAATTAAAGAACTGTGCTTGGCATTGCTCCTTTAATGATTAATTATTTGCAGACTAAGCTATTAAAATTAATTTGAGGAAATTGTTATTATATTAAAATAAATTCGTATCTTTGCAACAAAAATAAGGCTTATGAAAAAGAAATTAAAGTATTATTCAGTTTATACAATTTTAAGTATTGTATGTATTATATGTGATAGTATGGTGGTTTATGCTTGCTTCCAAAGTATAATAGAACATCCTGATAGTTTAATAATGAATATTTTTACATGTAGTTACGTTAGCATCATAGCTATTTTGTTAAATATTGCACTTTTCCTACAAGCTAAGGATTTGTTAAAACCTAGGAATGAATGTTTTATAGTTAAACTGCCTGAAGTTGTGGAAAATGATAATTTTGAGTTTACTAAGCTAGACTTATAAATTGGAAAATTAAAGAAATAAAGAAAGGAGTGTGATACTATTAACTACTACACTCCTTTCTAATATCATATCTACCTACTCAAACTTCGGCTCTTCATACACCAAGCCATGCTCATCAACGTAAGCCTTGG